>Ga0111539_10000620_pt1 | contig 46064 bp, 25 predicted proteins | sample RhiMethybrSRZTD1_FD_79667 | JGI IMG/M metagenome (GOLD analysis project Ga0111539, IMG submission 79667) | Populus rhizosphere microbial communities from Tennessee, USA - Rhizosphere MetaG P. TD hybrid SRZTD1 (version 2) (version 2) | ecosystem: Host-associated > Plants > Roots > Rhizosphere >... | reverse complement strand
GGCGCAAATCCCTCGAGCATCCAGATGTCCGACCGGGCACGGGCGATGGACGTCACTACGGCGTTCGGCCCCATCCGCGCCAGACCTCGAATCGGCTGGTTCGCCGGCGGAATGACGCCAAGATCCGGGTTCAGGATACGTTCCCGTCCGGTGGCCGGGTCAATGTCGGCGAGCATCAAGTGGCGGGCCGTGCTGGCCTCACGTACGCCGATCACGCGACGGCTGTCCGAGGACCACACGTAGCTAAACCAGGGCGCCTCGCTAATCACTCGAGAAGGACCACCATCGGCCGGCACGACGGCAAGGCCTTCGCTGGACATGTAAACAATGGCCTTACCATCGGGCGACCAGTCGAGACGAGCGAACTCCACAGGGTCGGACGCGAGCACTACGCTGTCGGCGTTGCTCCCGACGCGGCGTTTCACCACTTTGCCTTGATGGCGCAGCGCAAGCCAATCGCCAGCCGGGGACCACGTCGGCGCATCCGAGACGCTGAGGCCAAGCCCCGTGGTCGAGGCGCCAGCGACGACCGGTACCGGGGGCCCGGCTGCCGCCATCGTTGACAACCAGACATCATAGCCGGCGCGTTCGCCGAGACGCTGGTACGCGACCTGCGTTCCATTTGGTGAGATCGCGATCGCTCCAATCGCCAAGGTCGTGTCGTCGGGGAACGTGTCGGCTGTGACCACCGGGTATGCGAATTGACTGTCTGCGGCGCTCCGCACCCACAGCTCCAGCGTGCCGCTGCGGTCGGTGACAAACACCAATTGTGCCTGCGCGGTCGACGTACCTTGAGGTTGCCACCACGCGGGATCGTATTCGTTGCGCGACGTGGCCAGCAGCGTTCGTGGTGGACCGCCGTCGAGCGGCAGCGCGACGAGATCGAAGTCCACCGCCTCGGATGTGAACGCGAGCCGACGACCGTCGTGCGAGACGACTGGGTAGCTCTCGGTAGCCGTTGTCGAACTAATCGGCCACAACAGGTCGCGCTCCGTGTCGCCCATCCACAAGTGTTGAGCGGCGGTCCCGGGATCACCGAGCGACAACACGACATGACGGCTGTCGGGCATCCAGGAAAAGGCCATGGCACCACTCAACGTTCGAGCGGCCACCGAAGCGAACGCGCCGTGTGAGGTTCTTGCTGGCCAATCAATGACCCAGAACGGGTTGATACGTTCACGGCTGTTGACATACAGGCCGGGATACGCCCAGACCAGCAGTTTGCGACCATCGGGTGAGAAGCGGAGCCAGCCGTCAACCACGTCAACGGCGGAGTCGCCGAGTTGGAGCCGCTGCGCCTCTCCATCGAGGGGTGAAGCGGCCATGAGGCGCAGACCGAACGTATCTCCACGGCCCACGCGCTCGAAGAACACCAGCGTTTGATCATCGGTTGAGATGGTGGCTCTCACGACATTGCGCCGAATCAACTGCGGCTCGCCAGCGGCAGCACTCACGGCCCACAGGCCCTGAGTGTCTTCAGCCTGCCGGTGAAAATAAATCCGCGATCCATCCGCCGACCAGAACGGATCGGTGCAGTCGAACAACGACTGCGTCAGTTGTGCCGGCCGCGACGATGACGCCAGGCTCCGCGTGAAGACCTGGATCACGCCATCGACCTGCGAGACATAGGCGAGGCTCTTGCCGTCCGGGGACCACGCCGGTGCGCTTTGAAATGGCGCGCCGGTGACGAGCGGCGAGTACTTGTAGCCTTCGAGCGGATTGGCCACCGGGCGTGACGCCGTCCACAGGGTTGTGGCGATCGCCGCTGCGAGTGCCGTCAAGGTGACGGCCCACCGCAGTGTGTCTCGTCTGGAACGCGGCGCGCGAGCCGCAAGGTCTGGCGCCACCTCGGCGACCCGGGTGTTCAGCGTTGCGAGGTCCCGTGCCAGATCGGCCGTCGATGCGTAACGGGCCGCGGGATCTTTGGCGAGGCAGCGCTCGATGATCCATCGCAGCGGCACGGGCGTGTTTGGATTGACCTCGCCAATCGGTCTCGCCTCCTCCGCGATAATGGCCGACATCGTCTGCACGCTGGCTTCGCGACGGAATGGATGCGTGCCGCCGACCATCTCGTACAGCACCAATCCAAAGGCAAACTGATCGGAGCGGAAGTCCACCGGCTCGCCACGCGCTTGTTGCGGGCTCATGTAGGGAACGGTTCCAAGCACGAGACCGGCTTCGGTCTGCGTCTGCGTCGCGCCAGTGCCCGACAGATCGGTCGTTTTTGCGAGACCGAAATCGAGAATCTTCGCGCGACCGTCCCGGGTCACCATGACGTTCTCGGGTTTGAGATCGCGATGCACGATGCCGACGCCATGCGCGGCCTGCAAGCCCGCGGCGATCTGCGCGGCAAGATCGAGCGCCCGCGAGAGTGGCACCGCGCCGCGGTCGATCTGCTCGCGCAGCGTTCTGCCGTCCAGCAGTTCCGTGACGAGATAGGGAGTGTCCCCTTCAAGTTGAGCGTCGTATATCGAGAGGATGTTCGGGTGATTGAGCGCTCCGGCCGCCTGCGCCTCCTGCAGGAAGCGGCGCCGACGATCCGCATCGGCGGCGAACGCTTTGGGCAGGATCTTGAGGGCAACGTCGCGTTGCAGGCGGGTATCGCGCGCGCGATAGACCTCGCCCATGCCGCCGGCGCCCAGCGGCGATTCAAGTTTGTACGGCCCCAGGGAGCTGGGATGCGCTTCAGCCACGTTGTGAAACACGCGGAGTCTACTGCGCGCTACCCTGACGATCAAGTCGCGGAACTGTCGAATGAGCGAAGCGAGTGAGGCCGCGCCACGGTGCGGGGCGAAGGGGTCCCCCCGAGAGAGCGCGTGAGGGAGGGGGCGGGGACGAAGTCCCCCGCCTAATGTTGAATACCAGTACGGGGGATTCGAGGGACCCCAAACAGCGCATTTCACTTGACTGACAAGTGAAGACGTGCCACCGTCTCCACTATGCCGCCAAGTGGAGAGAACGAGCGCATCGATCTATTGCCAGGCACGCTCGAGTTGATCGTCCTCCGCACCCTCACGATGATGGGGCCGCAGCACGCCTACGGGATCGCGGCCCGGGTCGAGCAAGTCGCGCCAGGGCCCTTCAGGCTGAACCAGGGAACCCTGTATCCCGCACTCGTTCGGCTCGAGCAGAAGGGGTGGATCAAGGGCAAGTGGCAGACCACGGAGAGCAACCGCGAGGCCAGGTATTACGCGATCACGAAATCCGGTACGGCCGCGCTTGCCGACCAGATGGAACGCTGGACGCGATCCGCGGCCCTCGTCAACACCGTGCTGACATCCGAAGGTGAGTGATGGCGGATCTCAGACGGTTTTTGTGCCGGCTGGTCACTCTCTTCCGGTCCAGCCGCGCCGACGATGGGCTCGACCGGGAGGTCGCCGCACACCTGGCGTTGCTCGAAGACGAGCACCGGAAACGCGGACTGTCGGTGGAGGCGGCGCGCCAGGCAGCACGGCTTGCCTTGGGCGGCGTCGACCAGGCGAAGGAACTGCACCGCGATGCTCGTTCGTTTCGGTGGGTCGACAACGCTCGCCGCGACGTGGTCTACGCGTTCCGCATGATCCGGCGCACGCCGGTCGCGAGTACGGCGGCGGTATTGTCACTGGCCCTCGGCGTCGGACTCAATGCGGCCATCTTTGCCGTGGTGGACTGGGTCGTCGTCCGGCCGCTGCCGTATGTGCAGCCACACCAGCTCGTCCGCGTCCGCGTTCAGCCATCGTCCGCACAGGGATCGACGACAGCCGCCGGCCTGCTGACTCCGGGTGAATTCGCCCGCTTGAGCCAGGTGACATCATTCCGCTCGGCTGCGGCGTTTTCGACAGCACTGCGGGTCGTCGGCGCTGCGGGCACGGATCCCCTGCACGCTGTGGTCGCACGAGTTGATGGAGACCTGTTTGGAACGCTCGGCCTGCAGCCGGTCCTCGGCCGATCGTTCAGTCCGGACGAACGCTCGGGCGTTTCAGTCGTTGTGCTCGCGTACCGGCACTGGCAGCGCCAGTTTCAAGGCAATCCAGCCGTGTTGGGCCGAACGCTCACCATCGACGGTCAGCCTCAGACCATCGTCGGCGTCATGTCGCCCAGCGGCGAGTATCCGGCTGACGCAGACGTGTGGCGACCGCTGACGTCAGCGGAGCGGCAAGACCGCGATCGCGACCTCGTCATGATTGCGCGACTCGCCGAAGGCGTGTCCTCGGCGAAGGCGAACGCGGAGTTGTCCACGCTGGCTTCCGGACAGACGTCGTTCGGTGGTCGTCTCCCCTGGACCGAGGATCTCCAGCGCAGCGAGGCAGGCGACGTCCGCATCGCGCTTGGGGCGGTCGCCGCCTCCGGCATTCTGATCCTGCTCATTGTCTGTGGGAACGTCGCGGCGCTCCTCGGCGCTCGCGGGAGCGATCGTGCGACTGAACTGGGGGTTCGCGCCGCCCTCGGTGCCACGCGGGCTCGCCTGATCACTCAAATCGTCACGGAGGGCATGGCGCTTGTCGCGATTGGAACGATGGCGGGGCTCGTCCTGGGAACATGGGCGCTGAAGTTCCTGCTGAGTCTGGCGCCGCCGGGGATCCCCCGCCTGTCAGAAATCGTTCTCGACTGGCGCATTATCGGACTCGGCATCGCTCTCACGCTGGTGATAGGCGTGCTCGTCGGCGTCCCTCCCGCGCTCCGGCTCTCGCGTCGGGGCGGCGCAGTGTCGACACCGGGGCGCCGAGCGACCAGGCGATCGGGCACCCGCCGAGGGCTGGTGTTCGCGCAGGTGACGATGGCCGTTGTCCTCACGGCAGGCGCGGGATTGCTGGGGCGCAGCCTTACCCGGCTCGTCGCAATCAATAACGGGTTTGCGGTCGATCGGCTGGGCGCCGTCGATTTGTCAGTGCGCGGCGCTGTCGGGGATCTGCGTCCGCTGTTCCGCGACTTGACTGCCGCGGTCGAGTCGATTCCGGACGTGCGGGGCGCGGCATTCGCGATGCAACTTCCGACACAAATCGCCGGTCTCCGTACGCAAGTACGTCTGAACGGCGGAAGCCCGTCGCCGGTGACCGCCACTCTGCGGCCCGTTGGCGCTCGCTACTTTGAGGTGCTGGATGTGCCCATCATCGCCGGGCGCGTTTTTGCTGGCACTGACGGGCAACGCGCCCCCGCCGTCGCCATCGTCAACCAACGTTTCGTGCGCGACATTCTGGGGGGAGCGCCAGCGGTCGGAACCCAGCTGGCCGCCTCCTTGTTGAAGGAACCGGTCCTTGTCGTCGGCGTAGTCGGGGACCTGACTCCCGCCGGTGAAGGCGACCGGCCTGCGCTGTACGTACCGATCGACCAGGTGTCGGTAGGTGGACGGATGTTCCTTCTCGTGCGCAGCCGCGCCGAGCTCGCGGCGATCACGCCCGTCCTGTCGGCACGGGTTCGTTCAATTGCGCCCAACCTTGCCTCCGATCGCGTCGTACGTGTCGCCGACGCGCTCGAACAGAGTCGTGCCGCAACGCGCTTCAGCATGCAGCTCGTGACCGGGTTTGCGATTCTCGCGCTGTTGCTCTCGGTGGTCGGTGTGTATGGCATGGCGGCGCGAGACGTGACCGTGCGCTGGCGCGAACTCGCCGTCCGTCTCGCTCTCGGCGCGTCGCATCGCCGTGCGCTTTGGACGATCGTGATGCCTGCTGCTGCGATCATCGGCGCCGGGGCGGTGTCTGGCGCCGCCATCGCAGCAACGGTGGCGCCGAGTTTCGCGTCACTCTTCCCTGGCGTCAACGCCCGCGATCCGATCACCCTGCTCGTCGCGCCGTTGATTCTCGTCGTCACGGGCCTGGCCGCCACATCAATGGCATCGGCCCGCGTGTTTCGTGCAGATCCCGCGGAAACGCTCCGCGCTGAATGATTTCCTGACCGGTCCGCGGCCCTTCAGAGCGAGCGAGTCGCAACGAGTGAAGCCCGCCTTCGCTCGTGCGCTTCGTCGAGCTTCGGCGCGGCAGGCCGTGTAAGGGGGTCCGGCGGGACGAAGTCCCCCGGACTAATGTTGAAATACCGGTACGGGGATTCGAACCCCGGTTCCAAGGTTGAGAACCTTGTGTCCTAACCCCTAGACGATACCGGCACAAATGGGGACGGGTCTCAGACTGTGGAAAACTTCGGGGACGCGCCAAAGTCACCGATCACGGGCAAAGTCCCCGAAGTTTTCCACAGCCGGAGACCCGTCCCCAACCGTAGCATCCTGGCGCGACGAGGGTCAAGTCGGCGATAATACGGAGCGGAATTCGTCTTCCCGCGCGCCCCGCCAATGGCGCTGCGATCGTTCTTCAAACTCAGGTGGTTGAACTCAAGATGACTGTGACATTTCGTCCGGCGACGTTCGCCCGGTTCGTGTTGGCCGCGGCGATCGCCCTCGCCGCCGCGTGTAATTCCGCGCCCGCACCGAAGGTCGCCAGATCCGGTGGCAACAAATCCGTGGATCCCGCGACCGCCGGCTCGATCGCCGGCCGGATCACGTTCAGCGGGCCAGCGCCCGCGGCCGAGCCGATCAACATGGCGTCGGACCAGGCCTGCGTGCAGGGTTCCGGTCCCAATACCGTCAGCGACGCCGTCGTGATTGGCGCCGACGGCGCGTTGAAAAACGTCTTCGTGCACGTCAAAGAGGGGCTCGATTCCGCCTATGGGTTCGACGTCCCGACGTCGGGCGTGGTGCTCGACCAGAAAGGCTGCAAGTACACGCCCCGTGTCGTCGGCGTGCGCGCCGGGCAACCGCTCGAGATCGTCAACAGCGACCCAACCCTGCACAACGTCCACGCGCTGCCGATGGCCAACGCCGAATTCAACCAGGGCCAGCCGGTCCAGGGGTTCCGCACCACGCGGACGTTCACGACGCCTGAAGTCATGGTCCGTTTCAAGTGCGACGTCCACAGCTGGATGACGGCGCAGGTCGGCGTCGTGGCGCATCCGTACTTCGCCGTGACGAAGGACGACGGCAGCTACGAGATCAGGAATCTACCGCCGGGGACGTACACGATCGAAGCGTGGCACGAGAAATTCGGCACGCAGATCGCCAAGGTGACGGTCGCCGACAAGCAGGCGCAGACCGTGCCGTTCACGTTCACGGCGAAGCCCGACGGCGAATGACCTGGCTGCACCGGTACACGCGGCTGCTCGTCGCGGCGACGCTGTTGCTCGTCGCCGCCGGCGGCATGGTCACGAGCACCAGCTCGGGCCTCGCGGTTCCGGACTGGCCCACGACCTACGGCCAGAACATGTTCACGTTCCCGGTCAGCAAGATGGTGGGCGGGATCTTCTACGAGCACGGTCACCGGCTGATTGCATCCACCGTCGGCTTCCTCACCATCGGCCTGGTCGTCTGGCTGCTGCGCGCCGAGCCGAGGGCCTGGGTCCGGCGTCTCGGGCTCGCCGCGCTCGGCGTCGTGGTGCTCCAAGGAGTGCTCGGTGGCATCACCGTGCTGCTGCTGCTGCCCGACGCGGTGTCGATCAGCCATGCCGGCCTGGCGCAGATTTTTTTCTGTCTGACCGTGAGCCTGGCGCTGTTCACGTCGCCGTCGTGGAACACGCCGGCGGCGCTGCCGGTCGATGATCCGACGCTGCGTCGCCGCGCGACTCAATTGACCGCGCTCGTCTATCTCCAGATTCTCCTCGGTGCGACGATGCGTCACACCGGCGCGGGACTGGCGATTCCCGACTTTCCGCTGTCCTTCGGGTACGTCGTGCCGCCCGCGTGGTCGCTGCCCATCGCGATCCACTTCGCCCACCGGCTCGGCGCGCTCGTGGTGACGGCATGGGTCCTGATCGTCGCCACCCGGGTCTGGAGCCGCCACGGCCGCCGCGGTGAGCTGGCGCGACCCGTCTGGCTGCTCGTGTTCGCCGTCTCGACGCAGATCGCGCTCGGCGCGTTCGTCGTGCTGAGCCGGCGGCAGCCCGTCATCAACACGTTGCACGTGGCGATCGGCGCGGTCATTCTGGGGACGTCGCTCGTCATCACGCTGCGCACGTATCGCGCGCGCTTCGGATCGGCATCGTCGGGCGTGCAGCCGGCGGGCATGCGCCCGGCCGCACCCCCGGCGTCACAGGTGACCCACGCATGAGACCGACTCCCGCCGCCAGTCCCGGCGCCCTGCCGTCCGCACGGACCCGGGTCGTGGACGTCATCACGCTCACCAAGGCGCGCGTCAACGCGCTGGTGGTCGCGACTACGGCCGGCGGCTACTACATGGCGTCAACGGGCTCGATCGATCCGGGCGCGGTTGTGGTCACCTGTCTGGGCACCGCGCTCGTCGCGAGCGGCGCCGCCGCGTACAACCAGGTCACCGAGCGCGAGACCGACCGGCTCATGAATCGCACGCGGCTGCGGCCGGTGGCCGACGGCCGCATGACGCCGGCCGAAGGACGGACGGTCGCGACGGCGCTCTCGGCCACTGGTCTCCTCATGCTGTGGCTCGGCGTGAATCTGCCCGCCGCCATCGTCGCGCTCGCCACGCTCGTCATTTACGCCGCCGTCTACACGCCGCTCAAACGGCGGACGTCGGTCTCCACGATCATCGGCGCCGTGCCGGGCGCGCTGCCGCCGCTCATCGGCTGGGCGGGCGCCGGCGCCTCGCTCGCCGACCCGGCGGCCTGGGCGCTCTTCTTCCTGATGTTTCTGTGGCAGCTGCCGCACTTCCTGGCCATTGCCTGGATCTATCGCGACGACTACGCGCGCGCGGGGCTGCCGATGCTCCCGGTGATCGATCCCCATGGCGCGGTCACCGGGCGGCAGGTGATGCTCTGGGCGGCGACGATCGTACCGTTCAGCGAGCTGCCCTTCCTGCTCGGCCTGACGACGGCCACCTACGCGGTCGGGGCGCTCGTCCTCGGGATCGGACAAGCGGCGATCGCGCTCATGTTCGCGATCCGTCGCACCGATCAGAACGCGCGGCGGCTCTTCTACGCGTCGATCACCTACCTCCCGCTGCTCTGGCTGCTCATGGGCTTCGCGAGGCGTTGACGGAGGTTCCGGAGTTCCCCGGAACCTGCTTATGTCCCTTCGCGACCTCCCCCACTTCAATGCCGCGCTGAACGCGCTCTCCGGCGTCCTGCTCGTCATTGGCTTCGTCCTGATCAAATCGAAGCGGATTGACGCGCACCGCCGCACGATGCTCGCGGCGTTCGTCACCTCGTCCCTGTTCTTGATCTCCTACGTCGTCTACCACGCGCAGGCCGGATCGAAACCGTTTCCGGGCACCGGCGTGATGCGAACGGTGTACTTCTCGATCCTGATCCCGCACGTCATCCTCGCGGCGGCAGTGCTGCCGCTCGCACTCGTCACGCTGCGACGCGGGCTCAGGATGGACGTGCGGCGGCACCGGCGAATCGCGAGGATCACGTTGCCGGTGTGGCTGTTCGTGTCGGTGACGGGAGTCGTTGTCTACTTGATGCTCTATCGGTTGGGGTGACTCTCTTGCGGGTTCACGAGCACTTCTTCAATTCCCCCTCCAGCTCCGCAATCGCCTTCTTCTGCTCTTCCGTCAAACCGACCTTGCTCCGCTGGACCTGCCCGAAGACCGTGAGCGATCGCTTGAACGCCTGACAGCCGGCGGCGCGATCGCCACCGCCGGTTTCGACCTGGCCGAGCGTCATCAGCGCGGACGCGAAGTCGGCGCGGTAGTCGGTGTCGACCGACGCCAGTGCCTCCTGGACCTCGACGGTCTTGCGGGCGTGCGCGATCGCCCGTTGCGGCTGTTTGGCGGCCCAGTAGAAATTGGTCAGGCGCGTGTGCATGAAGGCCACCCGCGAGCGGGCGTCGACGTCCGCCGGATCGAGCGATGCCAGTTTCAGGCGCAACGCGAGGCTGCGCTCGAACCCCTCGCCGGCCTCCTTCAGTCGGTTCGCCTTCCAGTCGATGTTCGCGACGTTGCCGATGTCGATCGCGACGTCGAACATCGAGTTGCGGTTGAGCGGAAACGCCGCGAGCCGGCGTTCGTCCAGCTCCATCGCGCGGACGAAGTACCTGCGCGCTTTCTCGAGGTCGCCGTCGGTTTCAAACCGCGCGCCCATGTACTTCGCGGTCAACGCGACATTCCGCTGCCGGCTGGGCTCGTCCGGTTTCTCCTGCAGCAGGCCTTCGAAGAGCTCGGCCGAGCGCTCGAAGTGTTTCAGCGCCTCAGCGCGCGGCACGCGGAACGCCATCCGCTGCTGGCACGCGCCGAGGAGCGACCGCGCTTCCGGATTGTCCGGGTGCGCCGCCAGTAGCCCATCGAGCCGGGCGATCGCGGAGGCGAGCGAGTCGGTCGCTTTGGCACGCTCGCCGACGGCTTCGTAGATCGCGGCCAGATCGTTTTCCACGCTGCTCAGCGCCAGTACGTCCCGCAGTCCCGCGCCCGGACGTGTGGCGATCGGCTGGAGCAGGCTCGCCGCCCGCTCGTAGCTCGCGCGCGCGCCGGCGCGATCGCCGAGATTCGCTTCGCCGAGGCCGCCCTGGACGGCGCCAATTTTCCGGTACCCGTTGGCCAGCTCCAGCCGCAGCGCATCGTCCACGGACGGATCCTGGCTCAGCCGCTCCAGGTAGGTGAGCGCTTCGGCGACGATCATCTTGCGCACCGGCGTGGCGCCGGCGAGCGGCATGATGCCATCGTGCACTTTGAAGATGAGCGAGTTGGCAAGCTGACGTGCGTCGTCGAAGCGCGCCTGGGCGCGGTCGCGCTCGGCCGCGACGCGCCGGTTTTGCCAGAGCGAGACGCCGAGAGCGGCGAGCACGGCGACGAACGACACGACCGCCGCGATCGCGGCCGCCCGATGACGCCGGGCCGTCTTGCGGAGCAAATAGCCGAGCGACGGATCGCGGGCGAGGACCGGCTCGGACCGGCGGTACCGCTCAAGGTCGTCGGCCAGCTCCTGCGCCGATGCGTAGCGCTGCGCCGGCTCCTTCTGCATGGCCTTCATGACGATCGCGTCGAGATCGCCGCGCACCGGCTCGCTTCCGTACGGCAGCGTCCTGGTCGTCTTGTGAAGCATCTGGCTCGGACGCACCGGATCGGTGGTCGTCACCAGTTCGAGGACGCGTTCGAGCGTTTCGTGGCTTGTCTCGTACGGCTTCTGGCCCGCGACGATCTCGTACAGGAGCACGCCGAGCGCGTAGATGTCGGACGCGGTCGTGACCGGCAGGCCACGCAGCTGCTCGGGGCTCGCGTAGTCGGGCGTGAGCGGACGGAGCATGCCGGTGCGCGTGGCGTCGGCGTCGTTGGCAACCAGCATCTTCGCGATCCCGAAGTCGAGAACTTTCACGAGGCCGCTGTCGTTCACGAGGATGTTGCCCGGCTTCAGGTCGCGATGCACGACGCCGTGCTGATGCGCGTATTGCACCGCGCGGCAGACCTGTTCGAAGATCTGGACTCGCGCGTCGAGCGTGAGCGCGCGATCGCGGCAGAAGTCGGTCAACCGCACCCCGGCGACCAGTTCCATCACGAGGAACGCCTGGCCTTCCTCGGTCAACCCGCCGTCGATGAACTGGACGATGTTCGGGTGGCTGAGGGACGCGAGGATCTGGCGCTCGACGCGGAAGCGCGACATGGCCTCGTCGTCCTGCAACGTGATGTCGATGATCTTGATCGCAACCTGCTGATCGAACCCGCCATCCACGCGCTCGGCGCGATGAACGACCCCCATGCCGCCCGAGCCCAGCCGCTCGACCAGCCGGAACGGTCCGATCCGGCGCCGATCGGCCGCCGCTCCGACCGTGTCGAGCAGCCACGCCGCCGACGCGACGGCCGGCCGCTCGAGGAATCCGCTCGCCTGCACGTGCGCTTCGAGCAGCGCTTCGACTTCCGATCGGATCGTGGCTCGGCCGGCACAGCGAGCCTCGAGCAGCGCCGCCCGTTCGGAGGGAGCACAGGCGAGGACGGCCGAGAAGATGTCCTTGATCTCGAGCCAGACGCCGGAATCCATCGTGGGTCGTCAATTGTGCCACGCGACCGGCGCTGCCAGGCGGTGTTCGACGCCCACACGGCGGCTGCGCGCCGGGATTAGGATGTCCGCGGTGACGACGGGCGGGCGGGGCGGAATCCGGCGGCACGGCGCGGCGGCGCTCGCATTCGCGGGCCTCGCGCTGTTCCTGACGTGGCCGCTCGCGACCGCGGCCGGCGCGGCCATTCCCGGCGGCGGGTACGGGGACAACGTCACGTTCCTCTGGAATTTCTGGTGGATGCGGCAGGCGCTCGCCTCCGCGACCGCCGCCGCGTTCTCATCGGCCTATCTTTTCCAGCCGGCCGGGATCGATCTCACGCTGCACACACACACGGCGCTCGGCGCCTGGCTCGGCGCCACGGTCTTCCGCACGCTGTCGGTTGTCACGGCCCTCGACGTCTACATCTGGCTGTGTGTGGCGCTGAACGGCTTCTGCACGTACCTGTTCGCCTGGCGTCTGACGCGAAGCCGCGCGGCGGCGCTCGTCGCCGGTCTGTTCTTCGCGGCATCGCCATACTTCACCGGCCGGCTGCGCGGCCACGTCAACCTGCTCGGCGCGTGGTGTCTGCCGGCGTTCTGGCTCGGTTTCACGCGGGCGCTCGACGAACGATCGTCGCGAGCCGCGATCGCGGCGGGACTGGTGCTCGCGGCCGCGCCGTACATCGACTACTACTACACGGTTTACCTGTTCGTCCTCGCCGGATGCCTGCTGGCTGTTCGCTGGTGGCGGGCGAGTCTCGCCCTTTCCCCGCCCCGCCCGCCGCGCGCGATCGATCGCGCGATCCTGGCCGGCTGCGTCGCGCTTGCGGCGGTCGCCGGGGCGATTGCGGCGACCGGCGGCACCGTCATGACGCTGTTCGGCCGGCGCCTGTCGATGACGAGCGGCTTCAACCTCCGCACTGCCGCCTGCGTGCTGCTGATCGCCTGGCTGTGGCGGCGACGGAGGCCGGCGATTCGCGTGACGACGATGCCAGCGGTCGATCGGATGGCGGATCTGCGCCTGGCGTTGATCGCGATTGGCATCTTCGTCGCCGCGGCGCTGCCGCTCATCTCGAGCGCGTGGAAGGTGTGGCAGCGCGGCGATTACACGTCGCAGACGTACTTCTGGCGCAGCGCGCCGGGCGGGATCGACGTCGCCACGCTCGCGGCCGGCGCGCCGTTCCATTCGCTGTGGGGCGCGGTCGTCCAGCGCGTCTACGCGTTCGGCGGGATCGACGTCATCGAGAGCGTCGCGTGGTTCGGATTCGTGCCGCTGCTCTTTCTGTGGTCCACTCGGGCCGCGTGGCGTTCAGAGGCACGCGGTACCGTGTTCGTCGCCGCCGTGTTTTTCCTCTGGGCGCTCGGGCCGTACCTCGTCGTCCTTGGCTGGAACACCGGCCTGTACCTCCCGGAGATCCTGCTGCGATACGTCCCCGTCGTCGCCAACGCCCGGATTCCCGGGCGGGCCATCGTCGTCGTGTACCTGGCCGTCGCGGCCATGCTGGCGGTGGCGCTGGCGGCGCGACCGATCGGACGGCGGCGCCGGACGGCGGCGCTCCTCGGCCTGGCCATCGTGCTCGAGTTCGTGGCCCTCCCGCTGCCGCTGACCCGGCTCGACCGGCCGCCGTTCTACCAGCGGCTTGCGGCGATGCCGGCCGGTACGGTCATCGATCTGCCGCTCGGACTTCGCGACGGCTTTGGCGAGGAAGGCGCGCTCGACCATCGCACGCTGTACTACCAGACGCTTCACGGGAAACCGATAGCTGGAGGGTTCGTCGCGCGGCTGCCGGAGTCCGTCAAGGCGGTGTACCACGACACGCCGTTTCTGCGCGTGATGCTCGGCTTGTCGTCCGGCGCGGAGGTTTCAGCGGCAGATCTCGCGGCGGCCCGCGACTCGGGCGAACTGTTCGCCCGCCGGCACGACATGCGCTATTTCGTCGTCAACCGGCGATTGGCCAACGCGAGCCTGCAGGCGTTCATCGCGTCGCTGCCCTGGCTCCGTCCGGCGGACCAGGACGAGGAGCGGCAACTCTACGTGCTTCAGTAGAGCAGGTATTTGGCGCGGAGCAGCCGCCAGCGGCCTTCCGCGCCGGACCACGAGGCGGCGATCGCCGCGGGATCCTCTCCGGCCTTGATGCGATCGAGGCCGGCCGCCGATCCAAACAGGCGGCGGTTGGCGTCCACTTCGAACTGACCCGGAAACAGCTTCACCAGCGCCGAGGCAATCTCGACGCCCACGCGCACGGGCCGGAGGGCCGTGCGATCGGTCACGACCATGAATACGCCCTGACACTCCTGTCCGGCGAACTTGCTCGACGCCGGCGTGAACCGCACGGGGTAGAAACGAATGCCGGGAATCTGACGGGCGTTCAACGCATCAGCCAGGCGCACGCCGTCGATCCACGGCGCGCCCACGTGCTCGAAGGGCGTGTCCGTGCCGCGGCCGACCGAGAGGTTCGCGTACTCGAGCGATCCGATGCCCGGGTAGAGCGTCGCCTGATAGAGATTGCGCATGTTGGGCGACGGGCCGATCCACGCGAGGCCGGTCTCGTCGAACCAGGCGTCGCGCCGCCAGTTCTTCATCGCGACCACGGTGAGATCCGCGCCGATTTTTTTCTCGGCGTTGAACAGACGCGCCAGCTCGCCGATGGTCAGGCTGTGCCGGATCGGCATCGGCGGGAAGTAGCCGATGAAGCTCGTCGCCGCCTCGTCGAGTGCGGGGCCTTCGATCTGCACGCCGCCAATCGGGTTCGGCCGATCCAGAACGACGACTTTGATTTTTCGGGCGGCTGCTTCCTCCATCACGTACGCCATCGTCGTCATGTACGTGTAGAAGCGCGCGCCGATGTCCTGCAGGTCGATGACGACGGCGTCGAGGCCGGAGAGCATGTCCGCTGTCGGGCGCTGCGTCGCGCCGTAGAGCGAGTGAATCGGCAGTCCGGTCCGCTCGTCTTTCGCCGAGGGCACTGCGGCGTCGAGAATGCCGCGGATGCCGTGCTCGGGGCTGAACAGCGCGACGAGCTTGACCGACGGCGCCGCTGCGAGAAGGTCGATCGTCGCCGCGCCGTCGCGGGCGCGGCCGGTGTGATTGGTCACGAGCCCGACGCGCTTGCCGGCGAGCACCGCGAACCCGTCCGCGCGCGCGACGTCGACGCCCGTCAGGACGGGTTGCGCGGGCGCCGTTGGCACAGCAGGAATCTGCGTCTCGAACACCTGACGGTTGAACGCATGCAACGTGACGTCCGGTGACACGCCGGTCAGCGAGGACGCCACGATCGTCGCGACCTTCGCCCGCAGCGGCGTGACGTCGCCGCGGCCGTCGGGGTGAACGCGATTCGAGAGGAAAATCACGAACACGCGCGTCGCCGGATCGATCCAGATCGACGTGCCCGTGAATCCGGTGTGACCGAACGAGCCGAGCGGCAGCAGTTCCCCGCGGTTCGCCGAGTACGACGAGTCGATGTCCCAGCCGAGTCCACGCACGTTGGCCTCGCCGGCGGGCGACGCCGGTGAGGTCATGCGCGCGACCGCCAGCGGAGAGAGGATCCGCGTCCCGCCGATCGCGCCGCCGCCGAGCAGCATGCGGCAGAACAGCGTCAGGTCCGCCGCGGTGCTGAAGAGGCCGGCATGGCCGGCCACGCCCCCCATCCGCCGCGCCGTCGGGTCGTGCACGACGCCGCGCAGCATCGTCATGTTCGGTCCTTCGCACGGCCAGCCGTACTGCGTGCACGGCTGCGTCGGCGCGATCCTCGGCACGAGCGACGCCGGCGGGTTGAACATCGTCTCGCGCATGCCGAGCGGAACGAAGATGCGCTGGCGGACGAAGTCGGCGAGCGGCTGGCGCGCGACGCGCGCGACGATCTCGCCGAGCAGAAAATAGTTGATGTCGCTGTAGATGAAGCGCCGGCCCGGCGGGGCCGTGAGCGTCTCCTCGGTGGCGAGCTTGATCGCCGCGTCGTAGCCCGTCCACGGATCGCCAAGATCCACGTCCGGCCGCAGCCCCGACACGTGCGTCATCAGGTCACGAATCGTGACGCGGTCCTTGCCGTACTTCGCGAACTCCGGGATGTAGGTCGCCACCGGATCCGTCAGGCGGATCCGACCGCTTTCGACGAGCATCATCACTGAGGTCGTAGTGGCGACGACCTTCGTCAGCGACGCCAGGTCGAACATCGTATCGAGAGTCATCGCCTCGCGCGCGGGAACGAGCGCGCGCTGGCCGTAGGCCTTCTGAACGACGACGGAGTCGCCGCGTCCGACGACGACGACGGCGCCGGGCAATTGGCGGGCGGTGATGGCCTCGTCGACGACGGCGTCGAGCCGCGCCAGGCGGGTGAGATCGAAGCCGGACGTGCTGCCTGCGGCCGGCCGCGCCGGCGCCTGCGGAGCGCCGTGTACCGCCAGGCCGGCAACGGCGACGATGGTGACGAGTCCAGCAGTCCAGCCTCGGCGCATGCGGCGATTATAGCGATGCGAAATAATTGGGACAGGTGAAGAAGCCTCCCGCCCGGAAGGGCCCTGCTCCCCAGCGCTCACGCGGTGCCGCTCCCGCCCCGGCCGGAGGCACCCGGCCCCTCCGCTGGATCGCGGGGGCGATCGTCGTCGCGTCCCTGGCAGGCACCGCGCTCTGGTGGTGGTCTGGAGGCCGCCCGCGCGGCCCGCACGCCTTCGTGCTGATCTCGATCGATACCTTGCGAGCGGACCGGTTGCCGGTCTACGGCTATCCCGCCGGGCGGACCCCGGCGTTATCAGCCCTGGCCAACGAGTCGGTCGCGTTCGAGCGCGCGTTCGCCCACGCGCCGCAGACGCTCCCGTCGCACGCGTCAATATTTACCGGACGGCTGCCGTTCGAGCACAAGGTCCGCGACAACCTGGGATTCGTGCTGTCGAACGATCAGCCGACGCTCGCGTCGCTCTTTGGCGGGGCCGGGTATGTCACCGGCGGCTTCGCGTCCGCCTACGTGCTGCGGCCCGAGACCGGCATCTCTCGGGGCTTCGCGACCTACGACGCGACGCTGCCGCCCGCGGCGGGCGATCAGGCGCCGGCCGAGATCCTGCGCGACGGACCGGCCACCGTCGCGGCCGCGACGAAGTGGCTGGAGTCGCAGCCGAGCGATCGGTTCTTCGTGTTCCTGCACATCTACGAGCCGCACGCGCCCTATACGCCGCCGCCGCGCTTCGCCATGTCCGATCCGTACGACGGGGAGGTCGCCTACTCAGACGAGATCATCGGCCAGTTCCTGCAGTCGCTTCGCACGAAGGGCTGGTACGACGATGCGACGGTGGTCGTCACGGCCGATCACGGCGAGGGGCTGGGCGATCACCAGGAGAAGGAACACGGCCTGTTCGTCTACAACGAGACGATTCGCGTGCCGCTGATCGTGAAACTGCCGGGCGGCCGCCGCGGCGGCACGCGGATCAGCGAGCCCGTCCAACACATCGATCTGCTGCCGACATTCGCGGCGCAGGCAGGATTTGCCGCGCCGGCGGGATTGCGCGGACGCGATCTCGGGCCGCTCCTCACCGGCGGCGGCGCCGTCGCGGCCCAGGGGATCTACTCGGAAGCGCTCTACCCGCGGTATCACTTCGGCTGGAGCGAGCTCGTTTCGCTCACCGACGGGCGCTACAAGTTCATCAAGGCGCCGAAACCGGAGCTGTACGATCTCGAGCGCGACCCCCACGAGCGCGAAAACATCGTCGCCGACCGCGGACAGGCGGCGTCGGCGCTGCGATCGGGACTGGAGACACTCATCGCCGGGCGGCCGGTCGATGCGCCGTCAGCGGTCTCGGCCGCCGATCGCGAGCGGCTCGCGGCGCTGGGTTACGTCGGCACGCACGCGCCGCTGCCCACCGCGAAGCCCACGGACACGCTGCCCGATCCAAAGGACAAAGCGGGCATCCTGGTGACGTACCGCGAGGCCGTCGATCTCATCAACGCGCGCAAATACAACGAGGGACTGGCGCGGCTCAAGGAAGTGCTGGCCGACAGTCCCGACATGATCGACGCGTGGCTGCACGCGGCCGGGACGTACGTCCGCATGGGCCGGCTGGAAGACGGCTATCAGGCTTACCGGGAAGCGATTCGCAGAAAACCTGATGAGACGGGCGCGCTGCTGGGTGCGGCCTCGCTCCTCACCCAGATGAACCGCTACGACGAGGCGCGCAAGTACGCCGAGCTCGCGGTGGCCGGTGCGCCGGGCACGGCGCATCAGACGCTCGCGAACATCGCCCTGATGCAGAACCGGCCGGACGAAGCGCTGCGCGAGGCCAATCTCGCGGAGGCGGCCGATTCGACGCTTCCGACGCCGCTCCTCGTCAAGGGCATGATCGAATACAACAAGGACCGCTTTGCGGACGCGCTGCCGTTCCTGCTCAAGGCGCGCGAGGCCTACACGCGCCGCACGCTCCAGGCGCGCGACCTGAACTTCTATATCGGCGACTCGCTCGCGCGGCTCGAGCGATACCAGGAAGCGGAACCGTACTTTCAGCAGGAGCTCCAGCTCCACCCGCAGAATACGCGGGCGCGCGCGGGGCTGGCCCTGCTCTACAAGTCCATGGGCCGTGCTGAAGAGGCCGAGCGCGCGATTCAGGAAATGCTGCAGGTCTCGCCGAATCCGACCGCGTACGACCGCGCCGAGTATCTCTACCAGTTGTTCGGCCAGCGGGATCGCGCGGCGGCCGTCAGGGCTGAGGCGCGAGCGAAATTCGGCAAACGCTGATGGCTCGAGGCCGCGGGCTCCGCGTGACGCTCGTAGCGGTAGCCGGGATCGGCGCCGCCGTGGCGCTCGTCTTGTGGATTCTGCGCGCCCCGTCGTTCGGCATCGCCCCGCGCGCCGATCGCAACGTCCTGCTGGTCACGATCGACACGCTGCGCGCCGATGCGGTCGGATCCTACGGCGGCCGGGCGGCGACGCCCAACCTCGATCGGCTTGCCAATCGCGGCGCGCGGTTCACGTTCGCCCACGCGCACTCGGTGCTGACGCTGCCGTCCCATACGTCGATCCTCACCGGTCAATATCCGTACACCCACGGCGTGCGCGACAACAACGGCTACCGCGTCCGCGCGGGCGAGGTGACGCTCGCGGCACGGCTCAAAGCGCTCGGATTCGCCACCGGCGCCTTCGTCAGCGCGTTTCCGCTCGATCAGCGCTACGGCCTGCAGGCCGGGTTCGACGTCTACGACGATCAGTTCAGCGAAGTTGGCAAGACGACCGAGATCGCGCTTCCCGAACGGCGGGCCGACCGGACCGTCGCGCCGGCGCTCGAGTGGATCGGGAAGCAGAGCGGCAAGTGGTTCGCGTGGGTCCACGTTTTCGACCCGCATGCGCCCTACAGCGCGCCGCCTGAATGGCAGACGCGATATCCGACGGACGCCTACGCCGCGGAAGTGGCCTGGACGGACGCCGCGCTCGGTCCCCTCTTCGAGCGGCTCGAGCGCGACGGGCGGCCGACGCTCGTGGTGGTGACGGCCGACCACGGCGAAGCGCTCGGCGAACACGGCGAGCTGACGCACGGTGTGTTCGCCTACGAAGGGACGCTGCACATCCCGCTCATCGTCGCGGAGGTGGCGCCGGGCCGGCCGGCCACACGAGGCGTGACCTTGACCCAGCCCGCCCGGCACGTCGACATCGTCCCGACCGTGCTCGACGCGGCGGGCGCACCGGCCACCGGCCTGCCGGGCGCATCGCTCTTCGCGGCGCCGCAGGGCGAGGCGCCATCGTATTTCGAGTCGATGATGCCGGTGCTCGCCCGCGGCTGGGCGCCGCTACGCGGCGTCCTCGTCGGCCACGAGAAGTACATCGATCTGCCGATCGTCGAGCTCTACGATCTCGAACGCGACCCGCGCGAGCAACAGAACCTCGCTGCGCTGAAGCCCGATCGTCAGGTCGTGCTCACGAACGTCCTGCGGGAGTTCAACGTCGCCCCGCCCAATCAACCGGGAGAGGAAAGCGCGGCAGCGCGGGAGCGTCTTCGGGCGCTTGGATACACGGGCGGCAGCCCGGCGCCGGCGCGCGATCGTTACACCGAAGCCGACGACCCGAAGCGGTTGATCGATCTCGACAAGATGCTGCATCGGGCGTCGGAGCAGTTCGCCGCCGGACGTGCACCTGAGGCCATCGCCACGTACCGGCAGGTCATCGATCGCCGCCGCGACACGGCGGACGCCTATCGGAACCTCGCGTTCGTCTTCTGGCAGATCGGGCGGCCGGCGGATGCGATCGCGACGCTCGAAGCCGCGATTCGCGCCGGCGTGAAGCAGCGCGACATCCTCGTGAAGCTCGGCACGTACCTGGCTGAGACCGGCGCGGCCGGGCGCGCCGTCGCCCTGCTCGAGACGTTGCCCGAGGACGACACCGAAGCGTTGAACGCGCTGGGCATCGCCTACGGTCAGGCCGGCCGCGCGGCCGACGCGATGCGGACGTTCACGCGCGCCCTCGAGCTCGACGCGACCAACGGCCTCGCGCACCAGAACATCGGCACCCTGCATCTGCGCGACGGCGATCTCGCCGCGGCCGAAGCGTCGCTCCGCAAGGCGATGGCGATCGACCCGTCACTCCCCGGCGCCTACACCGCGCTCGGCGTCGTCCTGGTCAAGACCAACCGGCGCGCCGACGCGATCGACGCCTGGAAGCGCGCGGTCGAGCTCGAGCCGACCGAATACGACGCGCTCTACAATCTCACGGTCGAGCTCGTGAACGCGGGCCGCGTGGCCGAAGCGCGCCAGTTCGGCGAGCGCTACATCGCGACCGCGCCGCCGGCGCTTTACGCGCCGGACATCGCGCAAGTAAAAAAGCTGATAGGAGGGGACGGGCCTCAACTTGTGGGAAACTCCCGCAACCCACGTGCGGCAATGTTGCGGGAGTTTTCCACAAGTTGAGGCCCGTCCCCAAGACGTGCGGCAATGTTGCGGGAGTTTTCCACAAGTTGAGGCCCGTCCCCAAGACGTGCGGCAATGTTGCGGGAGTTTTCCACAAGTTGAGGCCGTCCCCAAGACGTGCGGCAATGTTGCGGGAGTTTTCCACAAGTTGAGGCCCGTCCCCCATTGTGGAAAACTCCCGTAACATAGAGCGAGACGGGAGTTTCTACAGTGAAGACAGTCGGCGTCCTGCTGCTCGCTGTCCTCGCCCAGGCGCCGCAGACAGAGCGGCCGGTTTTCCGGTCGGGGGTCAGCCTGGTCCGGCTCGACGTCCGCATCGTGGACGAAACGGGCCGTTCGATTCCGGACATCCGACAGGACGAAGTTCGCATCGTGGAAGGCGATGCGCAGCGACCCGTCGTGCTCTTTCAGCACGTCGCCGGCGCCAGCGGCTCCTACGTTGAAGCGGCCGAGCGGACGATCACGGCCGATGTCTCGACCAACCAGGGCGCGCCGCAGGGCCGGCTCTTCGTCTTCGTCTTCGATCAGGATCACATCCGCTCGGGCGGCGAACAACCGGTGCGCGCCGCGGCGGAAGCGTTTCTGCGCGATCACGTCCGGCGCCAGGATCGCGTGGCGATCTACGGCCTGCCAGGTCCCGGCCCGGTTCAACCTTTTACGACCGAACTGACGGCTGCGCGCAAGCAGCTGGCCACCGTCCGTGGCGGGCTCGTCCGCCAGGCCAATGGCGCCGTGGCCGAGATGTCGCTGACGGAGGCGTACGAAATCCTGCGGGGCAACGATCTCGTCCTCGCGCGCTTCACGACGATCACCGGCGACAGGACGAGCGCCGTCGCCGGAAGCGATTTGACCGGCCGGTTCGCCGAGGACCCGGCCGTGCTGCGGCGGCTGCTCCGCGAAAATGCGCAGTCGATCGTGACGCTCGCCGACGTTGAGTCGCGCCGGTTTCTCAAGGACTTCGCCGATCTGCTCCGCGGGTTTCGCGGCATCGACGGGCGCAAGACCGTCGTCCTGTTCTCGGAAGGGTTCTACGCCGACAACGTCGGGCGCGAGCTCGAGGATGTCGCCGCAGCGGCGGCCGAGACGTTCTCTGGCATCTACGCGTTCGACTTGAACCGGCGCGCCGATGTCATCGCCTCGGCGGGATCGACCACCGATGAGCCCGTGGACATCTCGAATCGGCTCGGACCGCTGGGTGGGCTCGCCGCCGAAACCGGCGGCGCGCTGGTCAAGGACGCGTCCACGCACCTCGCATCCGCCTTCGCCACGCTCGTGCCCGACGTCGGCGCGTACTACCTCCTCGGCTTCGAACCGGGGCCGCTCGAAGCCGAGAATCACTACCGGCGGGTGAGGGTGCAGGTCACGCGGCCTGGCGCACGCGTCATCGCGCGCACCGGGTACGCGATCGGCGCGCCGCCGGCGACGAACAATGCCGACCGCCGTCAAGCAATCGATCGCGCGCTGTCGGCGCCGTTTACGCAACAGGGACTCAAGCTCGATTACACGACGTACGTCGGTCAGTCGCTGACGAAGGGACAGCAGCGCGTCGCGCTCAGTGTGCTCGCGGAGCTGCCGGTGCGCCGGCCGGATGCCGTAACAGCCGGCGCCGCCGAGCCGCAAGCCGACGTCGTGTTCATCGTGCGCGAGGGCCAGCCCCCTCATCGCGTCGTCGCGAGCGGCCGCGACGAAATCCGGCTGCCCGACGCGGTCGATCGCTTCTCGACCGGTCACGCCGCCTGGCAAGTGGCGTTCGATCTGCCGGCCGGCGACTACATCATGCGTTGCGTGGTCAGGGAGCCTGGCGGGATCATCGGCAGCGCCGACCGGCGGTTCACGGTACGGGCGCTCGGCGGCTACGAGGTGGCCGCTGCAGACTTGCTCCTTTCTTCCGCCGGCGATCGCCTCCCGGTCCGCGCACGCGGGTATACGGGCGGACTGCTGACAGGCGTGACGAGAGTGTACGCGCCCACCGCCGACAAGCTGCAGGCGGTCACCGCAAAGCTGGAGCTGCGGCCGGCGGACGACACGCCCGATCCCGGCGCGGTCGGCCGCGTGAGCGACGGCACGATCGGCGAAGTGCTGGTCGGCGCCGGCACGGTGATGCGGGACGTGACGTTCGCCGTTCCCCTCGAGCGTCTGCCGGCCGGGCTGTACGTGGCGCGGGCAATCGTGCGGGTGGACGGTGAACTCGTCGCGGATCTTCGGCGTCCGATTGAGGTGATTGTCGGCAGTCCGCCAGAGGCGCCGTCCGCGGCGTCTTCTGCGTCGGGCTCGCGGCCGATCGCCGTCCTCGAGGGCGAACAGGCGCGCCTGATCGTGACGGAGGCGGCGGCACAGTCGAACGATCGTCTGCGCGCTGCCGCCGCGGCAGCGGACCGGAAGCAGTGGGCCGCCGTGCGGGCTGCGCTGGAAGGCGCCCCGTCGGACGATCCGATGACGGCGCGACTGCGCGGTCTGGCGCTGCTCGGCCAGGAGGAGTACGGCGCCGCCGCTGCGACGCTGGGCCAGGCGTTTGCCATCACTCCGAATCACGCGGCGCTCGCGTTCGTGCTCGGCTGGGCGCGCGTCGGCGCCGGCGATCGGACGGGCGCAATCACCGCGTTTCGCAACGCCGCAGAGCACGAGCCGAAGATGGTCGCCGCGTACCTCGCGCTCGCCGAGACGTACGTGAGCCTCGGCAACGCCCCGCTGGCGGTACAGGCACTCGAGGCCGGCCTGCAGGCTGTCCCGCAATCGATGGATCTGCAGCGTACGCTCGCGCGGTTGAAACGATAGACACAGGCCGGCTGAAGCCGGCCGCTCCTGGTCTAACCAGAGGGGAGGTCGTTCGTTGAAGATTGTCCTGATCGCACTTGCGCTCGTCGCCCAGTCGGCGATTCCGGCCGAACAAGTCAAACTGGCGTCCTCGACGTCGATCGAGATCAATCTCGACAAGCTCAAGGGCACGCTGGTGCGGCAGCTCGCCTGGTCGCCGGACAAGAGCGAGCTGTATCTCATGACCTACGAGCCCAATAAGGATGCCTCGGTCAAAGAGACGTTCCACTTCGTGATTCCGCTCGCGACCGGCGTCCCGAAGCGGGTGGACGCCCAGCCGGAGTGGGCCGTCACCTACTGGAAGTGGAAGTCCGATCGCACGGCGCCTGGCGATCCGGCGTTCGCGCTCGAGCTCGTCAATGAAAAGCGGCGTCAGAATGCCGTCGCGCTGCCGATGGGCGGCGACATGGCGCGCGGCGGCACCGCCGATCCGACCGGCGGGCTCTCGCAGGAAGCCGCGCTCGACGCGGCCCGGGCCATGCGCAACGACGACGTCATCATGATCAAACTGAAGAACGAAATCGTCGGCGAGTGGATCAACCTCCCGTTCATGCCGGGGCAGACGTTCGGCTGGGGACCGGCCAACAGCGGACTCATTGCCTACGCCGAGAAGGGAACCGGCCGGTTGGTCATCATGGACAAGAAGGGCGACAAGCAGAAGGTCAACGACACGAAGAACGTCGTCATGCCCGCGTGGGCCGACGACGGCAGCAAGCTCGCCTATCTGGAGGGCCGTGGGCGTGGGCGCTTCGCACTCAACGTGGCGACAGTGGCGAAATGAGATTTTGGCTGCTCCTCGCCGCGGCGCACCTCGCGGCCCAGACGCCGGCGCCTCAACCGCCGCAGTTCAGGGCCGGCGTTGACGTCGTCGAGGTGGACGTCAGCGTCCTCGACAAGAACGGCAAACCGGTCACCGACCTGCGCGCAGGCGATTTCGAGGTGCGGGAGCGCGGCGACCTGCAGCGCGTAGACACGATCTTTCTCGTGGCGCCCATGGCGCGCCCGGCCGGCGCGGGCACTACGGCAGCCACTGCGGCGGCCCCCCCGCCTGCACCTGCGGCACCGCCACCAGCACCGCCGACCAATGCCGCGGTCGCGGTGCGACCCCTGCCGCCGCGGGTGTTCGTGTTCGTCTTCGACATGGCGCACCTCTCGGCCGCCGGCTTCGAGCGCAGCCGCACGGCCATCCGGACGTTCCTCGGCGACGGTCTTCGCGCCGAGGACTTTGCCGGGCTCGTCGTCAACGGCAACATGCTCGGCAACCGGATCGTCAGCGACAAGGCGGCGCTCCTTGCGCTCCTCGACGGGATGGGTCCGCCCAATCTGACGCGCTTCACCGAGATGCGGCAGTGGCCGCGGATTCTGACGGAGGAAGAGGCGCTCCTGATCTCGCGCAACATCGAGAGCGCGCGCAAGGCGGCGCTGACGCGCGCCTGCAACGAACGGCCGGGCGAATGCGACGGCCTGGGAGGCGCAGCCGTCGAAGGCGAGATCGAGAACAAGAGCGTCCTGCTGTCCAGTGAGTCGGCTCGCGACGCGCAGACGACGCTGACGGTTCTGCAGACGCTCGCCAGCGGCCTCGGGCGGTTCCCCGGGCCAAAGCATGTGGTCTTCTTCTCGGAAGGGTTCTATACCGGCGATTTCACCGAGCGCGTGACCCAGGTCTCCGCGCTGGCCGCGCGCAACAACGTCCGCCTGTCCACGCTCGACGCGCGCGGGCTCAACACCGACCCGCGCATGCAGAATCTCCTCGACGCGCAGCCGACGGTGGGCAACACCGATCTCGTGACGCTCGGCACGGACACCTACACCGACGTCCTGACGACGCTGGCGCTCGAGACTGGCGGTGAGCGGATCCGTAATCGCAACAACCTCCGCCCGTCGCTCGATCGGATCGCGGAGATCACCGGCACGTACTACATCCTCGGCTACTCGCCGGCCAAAGCGTTCGACGGCTCGTACCGTCGCATCGAGGTCAAAGTGCTGCGGCCCGATGTCACCGTCGTCTCCCGCCGAGGCTACCTCGCGGAGCGGCCGGCCCCGGTCAACACGGGCCGTGGACCGGGCACCGACACGCCGGGCGTCACACCCGCGACGACGACGCCACCCGCGGCACCCGGCGGCACGCCGGCGGCGACGGCTCCAGCGATTTCCGTCCCGCCGCCGACGGGCAGCGTGCCTCCGGCCGGCGCGGCGGCGGGCGCGGCATCGCCGGCCACTGCCCCGCTGCCGGCGCCGGTCGTGCGCATCCGGCCGGGCGGGAATCCCGACGCGAAGGCGGTCGGCGCGCGCCTCACAGGCGCTCCGGCGGCCGACGCCTCGACGGCGGGCGAGATCGCCAAGGAGGGCTGGAATCTTTACGCCGCCGGTAAGGTCGAGGAAGCGCGCGACAAACTGGCGGCCGCGACCGCCGCCGGCGCCGGTGTCTGGGCGGAATACGCGCTTGGCCTGGCCGAATTCACGCTGCAGCACCCACAAGCGGCGGCCACGTCGTGGCAGCGCGTGCGCACGGCCGAGCCCACCTACGAGCCGGTGTACTTCGATCTCGCCGACGCCTACCTGCAGCTCGGCCGCTCCAGCGACGCGCTCGCTGTGCTTCGCGACGCGGCCAAACGCTGGCCGAAAGACTCCGAAACCCACAACGCCGCCGGCGTCGTCCTCGTCAGCCGCGGCGCGCTCGACGACGCGATCGATTCCTTCGAGCGAGCCACCTCGGTCGCGCCCGACGACGGCCTCGGCTACTACAACCTCGGCCGCGCGTACCACATGCGCTACCTGCGCCGCCTCCGCTCGAGCGGCTCCAGCAGCACCGCCGCGCAGTCACTCGCCAACGCGGATCGCCAGAAGGCGGTCACCTTCTACAAGAAGTGCATCTCAATCGGCGGATCATTCGAGAAGGACGCTCGCGAGGCGCTTGCCGGCCTCGAATGGACTAAATAGAACGGTTCTTCGATCCAAAACACGGAGGGCACGGCGGACACAGAGAGCACGGACAGGCCATTCTCGAGTAACCATTCCCGATTGGCCGTCAACACATTGGCGATTCCCCATTGCGCATCAGCGATTGCCCATTCCTCGATTCCCCATCACCGATTACCCATTTCCCATCAGCAATTGCCGATTGCCGATTGCCCATCTACATCGGGCAATTGCCGATGGGTTTGCCATTGCCCATTGCCGATTTCCCATTACCCATAACAGGGCTCTAGACAAAAAAAGGGCGCGCCCCGCGAGGGGCGCGCCCGTCAAGGACGAAAACCGCGACGTCTAGAAGCCGACGCGGATGCCGAGGCGGATGATGCGCGGGTTCATGATCTCGCGCACCCCGTTGAAGCCGCCAAGGCGCAGGTCGAGCTGTTTGGCCAGCACGGTCGCCTGGTTGAACAGGTTGAACACGTCGAAGTCGAAGTTCGCGGTGAACTGCTTGATGTGCACGGCCTTGTTCACGCGGAAGTCGATCGAGTGCATGTTCGGCAGCCGGTAGTCGCCGGCGTCGCCGACGAGCAGGACGTTCTTCCCGGCTCCATTCAACGTGTCCGCGCTGCCAGGCGCCTGGCTGCGGAAGAACGGCTCCGCGTAGCCCTGCCGCATGACGTAGTTCAGACCGACGTTGATGTCCCACTTCGCCGTGTAGGCCCCGCTCAGGAGGAACTGGTACTTCGGCAGCACGAGGTAGATGTTGCCCTTGCCGCTGCCCGACGTCTGCGTGACGACGAGTCCATTGTCCCTGTTCGGACCGTTGAGCGGCGCCGATGCCTGCGGCACCGTCGGCGTCGGATCCGCCACTGCGTCGAGACTGTCGAAGTATTCGCGGTGATCGTTCGTGGACCAGCCCACGCGGGCCATCCAGCGATCCGACAGTCGTTTCGTCGCGGCGAGCTCGATGCCCCAGTAACGCTGGCTGTAGCCGTCCCGCACCTCATAGACCCGGCCCCGATCCGCCGGCACGGCGGACGGGTTCACCGAGTAGAGCGGCACGTTGTACGGACCGACCGGCGTGACGGTGCCGCTGAGCGTGCCCGTCTGCGTGTAGTCGTTGCCGTCCACGCCCTCGAACTGCTGCCAGTTGAAGTTGTTGAGCTTGCGCCAGGTAATGTTGCCGCTGACGCCGAAGTTCTTGAACAACTCGTGTTCGAGACCGACCAGCACCTCATGCGTCATCGGCACTTTGTAGCCGCCGACGGTGTCCGCATTGCCCCCGAGCGGGTCAGTCGGATCGAAGCCGACGGTATCCACAGGCGAGTTCCCGATGAGCTCGTTCGGCTGGAGCTGCTTGTCGCCGTTGAGGTCGCGCGAGAGCCAGTACACATAGCCCGACCCCGTGCTGGTCGCGGGAATCTGCGAGACGATGCCCCCGCGCGTGGCGAGCAGCTGCGACGCGAACATCGCGTAGCTCGCCCGGGCGATCGTCTTCCGCGACTCGGTCAACGCATACGTAATCCCGATGCGTGGCGTGATCGAGTTCCAGGTCGTCACGGCGCTCTGCGCCGATCCGGTCAGCGGCCCGAGGATGCCCTGCACCGGCGCGAAGTTGAACGGCACCCCCGGCACCGTCGACTCCTCGAGATTGGAGATCTGGCGGTCCCACCGCAGCCCGGCGTTGATCGTCAGGCGATCCAAGCTGATCTGATCACCGACGTACGCGCTCCAGTACACCCCGTTCACCTTGGTGTTCTGGTCGCGCGTGAACTGGGAGAGGACGTCCGGATAACCGGAGTGGATGTTCAGCACGCCGCCGGGGAAGCCGCTCTGCGACGCCACGGCCGCCTTTCGGTAGCCGAAGCCGAACTTGAACTCCTGCTTGGCGCGGAAGTGATTGCCTTCGATCTGGAAATTGTTCTGCGGACGATCGGTCACGTAGAACAGGTACGACCCGCCCCAGACGCCATTGTCGTCCAGGAACGACTGCACGTCGCGTCCGCCCACCGGCTCGAGCGAGAAGCCGCCGCCGGTGTAAGCGTAGCGCGCCGCCAGAAACGTGTTGTTGGACATCGTGTAGTTCACTTCGCCCTTGAACATGTCCGTCGGGCCCTTCTGGTTCCACGTCGTCGGTGCCGGATGCGTCGCGCTGGCGCCGCGGCCGAACTTCTGCTTGTTGCCGCGGAAGTAGGTGAACGAGGCGCGCCAGTTGGTGGCGAGGTTGTAGGTCGCCTTGGCTGAGACGTTCTCCAGGACCGTGCAGTCACGCGCCGTGACCTGATACGTGTTGATCTCCGAGGCGTGAGCGGTCGCCGCGCCCTTGCATCCCGGATCGGTCCGGAACACGTCGTTGGCATTCGTGCGGTAGGTGTAGATCTCCATCGCGGGGTTGGTCTTGCCGTACGCGCCCCAGATGAAGAGCTTGTCCTTGATGATCGGACCGCCGCCCTCCGCGCCGTAGTCCTTGTAGTATTCCGCGCGGTTGTAGCTCTGGAGCTGGCCAACGATGGCGCTGCCGACGTTGTCCGACTGCAGGTCGTTGTTCTCGTAGTAGTAGCGGGCGGACGCGCGCCACTTGTTGGTGCCGCTCCGCAGCACGAAGTTCAGCTGCACGCCGGGCGTCGGATTCGCCGGGTCGGCGCCGCCGGTCGTGACCTGCATCTCCTGGAACATGTCGAAGTCGTAGTAGGTCGGTGACGACCCGAGTGCCGCCATGTCCGTGATGGCGATGCCGTCCATGCTCCACGTGTTGTCCGTGCCCGCCGCGCCCTTCGCCTGATAGTTCGATTGCTGGCCGGATTCCGCGCCGCCGACGTTCACACGGTCGACGATGATGCCCGGCACCGACTGGAGCACGACCCACGGGTCGCGCGAGGACGGAATGTTCTGCAGCTCGTCGAGCGACACGTTGGTCGACACCGTCTGCTTCTTCGTCTCGATCACGGGGGTGTCGGCCGTCACGTTCACCTTTTCAGAGACCCCGCCGACCGTCAGCACCACCGGCAACTCGACGATCGAGCCGGCGCCGACCGGGACGTTGTCGTTTTTGTAGTCGCTGAAGCCCGAGAGCTTCGCCACGAGCCCGTACTTGCCCGGAGCCAGATTCAGGAAGCGCGCGCCTCCCTGGGAATCGGTCACCGCCCGTTGCGTCTGGACTCCAGTCAGCTCCACGGTCACGCCTGGCAACACCGCTCCGGTGCCGTCCTTCACGACGACGTCGATACGTCCCGTGAAGACCTGGGCGGACGATGGCAGCGCGAAGACCGTGAGGCACAGGGCCACGAGGGCCACTTGCACCAGCCGTCTACTCATCAGACTTGCCTCCGTTGCTATTCTCGGCCGAACCCTGTGGGGGCCACAGACACCCCGGCCGAGGGGGAATTGATCACGAATATGCAAATCTCTCGCACGGTCCGGATCGATGTCAAGCTGGTGTAACTTGTTGATTCTAGGGGATGTCCGTGTACGGACGCCCAGCGTTCCGGATAGAGCTATCCAAGTGGTTGGATCTGGGACGAATGGTTGTTCGTCCCAAGGCAGGCTTTCCGCCGCTGGGACGGCCTATTTGGCGAAGCGATCGAAGATGTCCACGAGCTCCGCGAGCTGCTTCCGGCGCTCGATTTCACCCTTCTGCACTCCGTCGGTCACGCAGTTGTCGACGTGGTATCTGAAGATGGCGAGGCTGATGCGATTGAGCGCCGCTTCGGCCGCCGCCAGTTGCTGCAGGATCTCGACGCAGAGACGCGGCTCCTGCACCATCCGGCGGATGCCGCGAATCTGACCTTCAATCCGGTTCAGGCGAGTGACGAGCGCCTGCTGCTCGGTTATGCCCAACATGTCGTCTCGTTTCGAACCTGGCCGCGCGTAGCCAGCGCTGGCCGCAGCACAGCCCGGGGCCAAGGTACTCTCGTATACGACACGCTCATGACACCGTTACATCGAAAGCACTCAGCCCCAGTTGTGATGGGTTGCGCGGTGGGACCTGGGGCCGGGACGATGAGTACCGAGCGGCATCTCCTACCGCTGATAGTTTCATGGGTGACGTCGTGATCGACACCGGCACCGGCGCGCCCATCGTGCTGATCCCCGGCATTCAGGGCCGGTGGGAGTGGCTGTCGCCGACGATCGACGCGTTCGTCCAGCGCGGCTATCGTGTCTTGAGCTTTTCGCTCAGCGATGTCCCGGCCGGTTCCCCGGAGACCGATCTGTTCGAAGCGTGGACCGGCACAATCGATCGCCTGCTCGATGACGCGGGGGTGGCCCGGGCGACCGTGATTGGCGTGTCGTTCGGCGGCGTGATCGCCGTCCACTATGCGGCGCACCGCGCCAATCGCGTGACGGGGCTCGTGCTCGTCTCGTCCCCGCCGCCCGGCTGGCGGCCCGACCCGCGCCGCGCGGCCTATCTCAAACGGCCGCGGCTCATGCTGCCGGTGTTCGCGCTCCGCGCCTCGCGTACGCTGTTCAGGGAAGTCTGGCGCGCGCGGCCCTCGTGGACCTCGCGGTTGCGATTCACCGTCGAGTACGGCCGGCGGGCGCTGACGGCGCCGGTATCGCCAAAGCAGATGGCCGAGTGGGTCCGCGCCTTTCTCGCAATCGACGTCGCGAAGGCGTGCCGCGCCGTGACGGCCCCGACGCTCGTCGTCACCGGGGAGCCCGGCCTCGATCAGGTCGTGCCCGTCGAGACGACGCTGAAGTACGTCGAGCTCATCGACGGCGCGCGGCACGTGGTCCTGCCGAACACCGGGCACGTCGGCGTCGTCTCGACCCCGGAACGGTTTGCGGAGATCGTGGACCACGCATTGGAGACGACACGGCGGGATTAGGAGCGCCTGAGCGCATGCACCTCGAGATTCCCGGGCCGGTGGGCCCCCTGGAAGCGTTGCTGGACGAACCGCGCGACGACACGACGCACGGCGCGGCGCCGCCGCGCGCCGTCGTCGTCTTCGCGCACCCGCATCCGCAGCAGGGCGGCACGATGCACACGAAGGCTGTGTTTCAGGGCGCGAAAGGGCTCGTCCGCATCGGCTGCGCCGTGCTGCGGTTCAACTTCCGAGGCGTCGGGCGGAGCCCGGGCACGTTCGACGAGGGAGCCGGCGAAGCCGGCGACTACCGCGCCGCGCTCGATTGGAAGGCCGCGCGATATCCAGGCGTGCCGCTCTGGGCCGCCGGCTTCTCGTTCGGCGCCTGGATCGCGCTCGAAGCCGGCGCCGTCGATCCGCGCGTCTCGATCCTCGTCGGCATCGCGCCGCCAGTGAACCGGCCGGCCTACACGTTCACCCACACGCTCGAGACCACCAAACCGAAGTTCTTCGTTCAAGGCGATCTCGACGAGCTCTGCCCGCTGAAGGATCTCTGGGCGTTCTACGCGAAGCTCAAGGAACCCAAGGAGCTCGTGGTGATCGACGGCGCTTCGCATCTCTTCGAGGGCAAGACCAGAGAGGTGGGCGAGGCGATCGAGGATCTGCTCGGAGACTATGAGTAATTGTTAATGAGGCAATGAGGCAATGGGGCAATGGGGCAATACGAGCGCTTGTCGCGGCTCACACTCCGAGCCGCGCTACGCACACGCTTGCACAACCAGAAGGAGGAGCCGGCTTCAGCCGGCCCAACAAAGGCGGGCTGAAGCCCGCCCCTCCTTTCGACAAGTGTTTGCATTGCCTCATTGCCCCATTGCCCCATTGCCCCACTAACATGGTGCAGTAATGTCCATCTCCCTCTCGACCCGCCGCGGCGGTGACTGGCTCACGACCGACACGGCGCCCGGCGATGTGTTGACGCCGGAGGGGCTGGGCGACGAACACCGGCTGATCGCGCAGACCGCGAGCGAGTTCGTTGCCAATGAGGTCGTCCCGGCCGTTGCCGAGCTCGAGCAGAAGAACTGGTCCGTCGCGCGGCGCCTGGTGACGCGCGCCGGCGAGCTCGGGCTGCTCGGAACGGACGTCCCCGAGGCGCTTGGCGGCGTCGGCCTCGACAAGCTCGCCGCCATCGTCGTCGGCGAGGCGATCGGCACGAACGCGGCGTTCGCCACGACCTTCGGCGCCCAGACCGGGCTGGCGATTGTGCCGATCCTCTGCTTCGGCACGCCGGCGCAGCAGCAGACGTATCTGCCGCGGCTGGTGAGCGGCGAGATCATCGGCGCCTACTGCCTGAGCGAGTCGGGATCGGGATCCGACGCGCTCGGCGCGCGCACGAAAGCGACGCGGCTCGCCGACGGCTCCTGGTCGATCACCGGCGAGAAGATGTGGATCACGAACGGCGGCTTCGCCGATCTCTTCATCGTCTTTGCCAAGGTCGACGGCGAGCAGTTTTCCGCGTTCATCGTCGAGCGCGGATTCCCGGGCGTGTCGAGCGGCAAGGAAGAACACAAGATGGGGCTGCGCGGCTCGTCCACGACGCCGCTCGTGCTCCAGGACGCGCGCGTCCCGGCGGAGAACCTGCTCGGCGAGATCGGGCGCGGCCACAAGATCGCGTTCAACGTGCTGAACTACGGGCGCTTCAAGCTGGCGGCGATGTGCACCGGCGGCGCGAAGGCCGCGCTCGGCGAGACCGCGAGATACGCGATCGGGCGCCGCCAGTTCGGGCAGTCGATCGCCAGCTTCGGCGCGATCCGACACAAGCTCGGCGAGATGGCGATCCGCACCTACGCCGCCGAGAGCATGCTCTTCCGCACCACCGGGCTCATCGACGCGGCGATCGGCAACGCCGGCCACGATCCGGCGGCGGTCGTGACAGCACTCGAAGAATTCGCGATCGAAGCATCGTTGCTGAAAGTCGGCGGCAGCGAAATGATCGACTTCGTCGTCGATGAGAGCGTCCAGGTCCACGGTGGCAATGGCTTCGTCGAGGACTACCCTGCCGAGGGACGCTATCGCGACGCGCGCGTCAACCGCATCTTCGAGGGCACGAACGAGATCAACCGCCTGCTCGTGCCGGGCCTGCTGATCAAGCGCGCGCTCAAGGGGGTGCTGCCGCTCATGCAGACGGCCCGCGAGATTGAGGAGGAGATCGCGATAGGCACGACGGGTACGACAGGTCCGACAGGCACGATGGGTACCGTCACGGCTCTGAAGAAGACGACCATCGCGACCTTGGGATTGGCGGTGCAGACCTACGGCGAGACGCTGACGCAGGAGCAGGAGGCCCTGATGATCCTGTCCGATCTGCTGCTCGACACGTTTGCCGCGGAAAGCACCGCGCTCCGGGCGGCGCAGGCGGCGGCGAGCGGCCATCCCGCGGCTGCGGTGCACGCGGCCGTGGCGTCAGTCTTCGTGCACGACGCCGGCCTGCGGGTCGAAATGCAGGCCCGGACGCTGCTGGCCGCGATGCTGAGCGGCGACGCGCAGCGCACCGCCCTGGCGGCCCTCCGCCGGATTCTCAAGGTCCCGCCGGTCAACACGATCGCCGCCCGCCGCGAAGTCGCCGAGGCTGTTGTCGCCCGCAAGGGATATTGCTTCTGACGAATGCATCGATCGAAGGACAATCGACCTATCGATCGAATTACGGAGGCGATCAAATCTCTGCGCTAATTTGATCGATCGATCGATTGTCCTTTGATCGATACTCTGTCCGGGAGGTTGGCATGCGCTGGAATGTCCGTCACAAGGTCTGGGTGCTGGCTGCGGTCGTCATGCTCGGCGTGGTGGCGGGGATGGACGCGCGCACGCAGGGGGCCGACAAGTCGCTGTTCGTCTCCGTCGTCGATGCCAACGGCAAGCCGGTCACGGATTTGACGGCCGCCGAGTTCGCGATTCGCGAAGACAACGTGATGCGCGAAGTGGTGGCGGTCAAGCGCGCGACCCAGCCGCTCTACATCCAGATTCTCGCGGACACGACGAAGCAGTCGGGCGCCGTCGGGATGATGTCGAAGAACGACACGGCGGGCGGCGCGAGCGAGTTGATCCGCGACATTCGCTCGTCGTTGACCAGCCTCGTGAAGTACGTCTCGGAGGCCGCGCCCGAGGCACAGATGGCGCTGATGGAGTTCGGGCAAGCCGCCATTCCAATCGTGAACTTCACGAACAAGGCCGCCGACCTCGAAAAGGGCGTGACCCGGCTGTTCCCCAAGCCCGACGCCGCCTCCGTGCTCCTCGAGGCCATGATTTCGGCGAACAAGGAGCTCGAGAAGAAGCCCAGCCCGCGCAAGGCGATCATCGTCCTCAATATCGAACCGGGTGACGAGCAGAGCCGCGAACAGCCGAAGGAGATCCTCGAATCGTTCCGTAAGTCGGGCGCTTCGCTCTGGGCGGTCTCGGTGCAGCGCGGCGAGCTCAAGAACCCGACGCGCGATCTGATCCTCAACAACCTGACGAAGATCACCGGCGGCCGGCGGGAGTTCATTGTCGGGCAATCCGCGATCGAGAACTGGCTGAAGATCTTTGCCGACGCGCTGCTGGCTCAGTACGAATTGACCTACAAGCGTCCGGACGCGAAGACGCCGGCCTCTCAGGTGCTCGTGGGTATCACGCGCCAGGGTCTCCGGACGCACGCCAACAATCTTGCGCCGAAGTGAAGACAGGACGCGCCACCGATTGAGCTCGTCGAAACGTCGTCAGAAGCCCGCTCCCGCGCGATCCCGATCCGCGGCCGCCCCGGCGTCCCAGGCGCCGCGTCCGCCGCGGGGCCGCCGGCTGGCCGCCGGTGCGCTCATTCTTGGAGCGGCCGCCGCCGCGATCTGGGCCTGGCCACGCGGCAGCGTCTACGCGCTCGAGCCGGCGGCGGATCAGAACGTCCTGCTCGTCACCATCGACACGCTGCGCGCTGACGCGCTCGGATCGTACGGCGGCCGCGCTGCGACGCCGAACCTCGATCGGCTGGCCGCGACCGGCGCGCGTTTCACCTTCGCGCACGCCCACGCGGTCGTCACGCTGCCGTCGCATACTTCGATCCTGACCGGGCACCTGCCGTACGAGCACGGTATGCGCGACAACAGCGGGTACCGGGTGAAAGACGGCACGGCGACGCTGGCCACGCGGCTCAAGGGCCTCGGCTTTGCAACCGGCGCATTCGTGGGCGGGTTCCCGCTGACGAAGCGCTTCGGCCTCACCCCCGGATTCGACGTCTACGACGATCAGGTCCCCGAACTGAAGGGCGACGTCTCCTTCTCCATGCCCGAGCGGCCCGCGGACGTCGTCGTTCGGAGCGCCGTGGACTGGATCGGCCGCCAGACGACGAAGTTCTTTTCGTGGGTGCACGTGTTCGATCCGCACTCGCCGTACAAGCCGCCGGCGGAATTCGCGTCACGCTATGCGACCCAGCCGTACGACGGCGAAGTGGCGTGGGTGGATCAGGCGCTCGGCCCGCTTTTCGAGCGTCTCGCGACGATGGCGCGGCCGACCGTGGTGATCGTGACGGCGGATCATGGGGAAAGTCTCGGCGATCACGGCGAGCAGACGCACGGCATGTTCGCGTACGAGGCGACCCTCCGCGTGCCGCTGCTGGTGGCGACAGTCCGGCCAGGCCGTGGGGCGACGCGCGGCGTCGTGATCGACACGCCGGCGCGCCACGTCGATATCGCCCCGACCGTGCTCGATGCGATTGCCGCACCGGCTGACACATCGTTTGCCGGCAGTTCGCTGCGCGAAGTCATCCGCGCCGGCCGCGGCGACGAACGGCCGGCCTACTTCGAGGCCATGACGTTCAACCTCGTGCGCGGGTGGGCGCCGCTCCGGGGCGTGCTCGTCGGGCGGGAGAAGTACATCGATCTGCCGATCGCCGAGTTGTACGACCTCGCCGCCGATCCGGGAGAAGCGCGCAATCGCGCGGCCGAGGCGGCCGACCGCCGGCAGGTGCTCTTCAACACGCTCCGCACCTACAACGTCGCGCCGCCCGAACGCCCGGGCCGCGAATCGGCCGACGTCGCGGCGAGCCTTCGCTCGCTCGGCTACGTCTCGGGCAGCGCAGCCGCGAAGAAGGTCTACACCGAAGACGATGATCCAAAGCGTCTCGTCGCCGTCGATCGCGACCTCCATTCGGCGACCGAGCTGTACCAGAACGGGAAGGCACAGGAGGCGATCGACCTGTTCGCGAGCGTGCTCGGCCGGCGGCCCGACACCGCGGACGCCGCCATCCAGCTCGCGCACGCGTATTGGGAGAGCGGTCAGCTGGAACGCGCGATCACGGTACTCGAGCAGGCACTCAGATCCGGCGCGCCGGAGCGAGACGTGCGGATCCGCCTCGGAATTTACCTCGCCGAGAGCCACACCAACAGCAGGCGCGCGATTCAGGTCCTCGAGGGCCTGCCCGACACTGACGTCGAGGCGCTGAACGGGCTCGGCATCGCGTACGGCGACGCGGGCCGCTACCCGGATGCGATCAAGACCTTCAACCGCGTGCTCACGCTCGATCCCACCAACGGTCTGGCCTACCAGAACCTCGCGTCGATGACGCTCAGCCAGGCGCGCGCGGCCAAGATACCCGCTGACCGAGAACAGAAGCTGCGGGAGGCCGAAGCCTTCGCGCGCAAAGCGCTCGAGGCCGACAATGCGCTTCCGGGCGCCTACACGATCCTCGGCGTGATTCTGTCGGGCGGGGGACGGAAGGCCGACGCGATCGACAGCTGGAAGCGCGCGATCGATCTCGATCCGGGCGAGTTCAACGCGCTCTACAACTTGATTCTCACACTCGTCGAAACCGGGCGCATTCCGGAGGCCCGCACCTACGCCCAGCGGTTCGTGGCGACGGCGCCGCCGGCCTTCTTCAAGACGGAAATCGAGCAGATGCGCAAGTTCGTGGCGGGCGGGTGATGAGTCCGAAGAAGTCGCGCCCGACCTCGAAGCCTCCCGCGCGCCCGGCCGCGCCCGAGCCGCAGGGAACGGCGCCGGCCCGATGGCTGCCGAAAGCCGTCGTGGCACTCCTCGTGATCGCCACGGCCGGCGGCGGGCTCTGGTGGTGGCTGCGCAGTCCGCCGTTCGGGCTCGCGCCAAATCCCGATCGCAACGTGCTGCTCGTGACGATCGACACGCTCCGGGCCGATGCGCTCGGCGCGTACGGCGGACGGGCGGTCACCCCCAACCTGGATCGGCTCGCGGCCGGCGGCGCGCGATTCACCTTCGCGCACGCGCATGCCGTGGTGACGCTGACGTCGCACGCGTCTATTCTGAGCGGCCGCTATCCGTACGAGCACGGCATCCGCGACAACACCGGCTATCGGTTTCCGAAGACGCTTCCGACCGCGGCCACGCTGCTCAAAACGGCCGGCTTCGCCACTGGCGCCTTCGTCGGCGGGTTCCCGCTCGACCGCCGCTTCGGTCTCGGTACCGGCTTCGAAGTCTACGACGATGAGCTCCGCGCCGCGCCGTCCGCGTCCGAGCCGGGCGAGCGCGAGCGTCCGGCCGACGCCGTGGTGCGATCCGCGCTGGACTGGATTGGCCGTCAACACGGCAAATGGTTCGCGTGGGCGCACCTCTACGATCCCCATGTGCCGTACGCGCCGCCGACCGAGTGGGCGTCGCGCTTCCCCGCCGATCCCTATCTCGGCGAGGTGTCGTGGACCGACGCCGCGCTCGGCGCCCTCTTCGATCAACTGGCCAACCAGCCGCGGCCCACGCTCGTGATCGTCACGGCCGATCACGGCGAGAGCCTCGGCGATCACGGCGAGCTGACGCACAGCATCTTCGCCTACGAGCCGACGCTGCAGGTGCCGCTCATCGTGGGCGAGCTCGGGCCCGGCCGCGGATCGTCCGCCGGCGTCCTCGTGGACGCCCCGGCGCGGCACGTCGATCTCCTCCCCACGATGCTCGATCTTGCCGGCGTGTCGCCGCCCGACGCGCTGTCGGGCGCCTCGCTTCGCGACGTCATCGGCGTCCGCGGCGGCCGCGACCGGCCGTCGTACTTCGAAGCCATGACGCCGACGCTCGCGCGCGGCTGGGCGCCGCTGCGCGGCGTCATTTCCGGCCGCGACAAGTTCATTGACCTGCCGATTCCCGAGCTCTACGATCTGTCCGCCGATCCAGGAGAGGCGCAAAACGGCGCCGCGGCCCGCGCGGATCGCGCGCGGGTGTTGTTCAACACCCTCAAAGGATTCAACATCGCCCCGCCCGGCCGGCCGCAGGAGGAAACCCCGGACACGCTCGAGCGGCTCAGGTCGCTCGGGTATATCGGCGGCGGATCGGGCACCGTCCGCGAGAAGTTCACGGAAGACGACGATCCGAAACGGCTGATTGCGATCGAACAGACGATGCAGCGGGCGGCGGAGGCGCGACGCGCGGGACGCGCCGGGGACGCCATCGCGATGTATCGGGACATCATCGCGCGGCGCCCGGATACCGAGGACGCGTACCGGCATCTGGCGCTCGTCTACTGGCAGGCCGGCCAGCCGCACGACGCGATCGCCACCCTCGAGTCGGCGCTCAAACACGGCGTCACGCAGCGCGAGGTGCGCATCAAACTCGGCCAGTATCTGACCCAGGCCGGCCAGGCGCGCCGGGCGATCGAGCTGCTCCAGACGTTCGCCGGGGACGATCCCGACGCGTTGATCGCGCTTGGCAACGCGTACGTCTCGGCCGGCCAGACCCGCGAGGCCGTGCGCACGTTCACGCACCTGCTGGCGATCGACCCGGCGAACGGCCTGGCGCACGAGAACATCGGCATCGCCGAGCTCTCGGCCCGGAACTACCCGGCGGCGGAGGCGTCGCTCAGGCGGGCGGTCAGTCTCAACCCGAACCTTGCCGGCGCCCACACCGCTCTTGGCGTCGTCCTGGCCTCGACCGACCGGAAAGACGAGGCGATCGGCGTCTGGAAGCGCGCGGTCGATCTCGACGCTCAGGAAACGGACGCGCTCTTCAATCTGACCGTGAATCTCGCAGCCGCCGGCCGCCGCGACGAAGCGCGGCTCTACGGGGAACGCTACCTGGCGATCGTGCCACCGCAGGTCAAGGACGCACAGACGATCAGACAACTCCTTGACCGGCTGAAGTAGCGCTCAGATCCTGTTCTCTCGATCCACAACACGGAGGGCTCGGAGACACAGAACGCACGGATTCATTAGAGCGCGTTTCAGACTCAGAAGGAGGGGCGGGCCCCTCCAAGAGCAGCCCGTGCTCTCCGTGCCTCTGTGCTCTCCGTGTTATGGATCGAACGTAAGGTACAATCGCGCCATCGGAGCAGGAGGCTAGTGAACCGCATCGCCCGTTTCGCGTGGTGTGGCGCCGTGGCTCTCGCGCTCGTGGGCCTCGCGCGCCCGTTGACCCTGCAGGGCCAGAATCCCCCGGCCCAATCCGGCTCGCAGCAGCCGACGTTTCGTACCACGACCAACCTCGTCGAAGTCGACGTCATCGTGGTCGACGGCGCCGGCCGGTTCGTGCCGGGGTTGCTCGCGGAAGATCTCACGCTGCTGGAAGACGGCAGACCGCAGCCGATTCAGCAGTTCTACATGGTGACGCACGATCCGACGCGGCCGGCGGCGTCGGGCCAGCCCGGCGCTCCGAGCGGAGACCGTGCCCATCGCGTGTTCGTCATCCTGTTCGACGAAGGCCACCTCGCGATCGACTCCATCCAGCGGGTCAAGGTCGGCGCCGAACACTTCCTGCGCGAGCAGTTCGGGGCAGGCGATCTCGGTGGCGTCGTCGTCGGCGGCGACATGTTCAGAGGGCATCTGACCACCAGCCGGACGGAGCTCATCAACGGCGTTCAGGCGGTGAAACCGGAAATCGACAACCGTCAGGCGCTGCTCGCCCCGTTTCGCGAGTTCCCGCGTATCCCGAGCGAGGTGGACGCGTACCGGATCGAGGGCGGCGCGCGCGAGCTCGTCGATCAGCTTGGCGTCGAAGCCTGCCGCGCCGAGGCGTTCCTCTGTCAGGACAGCGGCGGCCTGCAGCAGGTCGAGAACCTGATTCAGAAGAAGGCGCGCCTCTATGTGCGGCAGGCGCGCGTGCTGGCGTCGACCGCGCTGCAGAACCTCGAGGGCGTCATCAATAGCCTGGGCGCCATCCCCGGGCGCAAGACGATCGTGCTCCTCACGGAGGGGTTCTTCGTCGAGGAATCGCGGCCGCAGCTCCAGATGCTCGCGGCCCGCGCCGCCCGCGGCGGCACCACGATCTATTCGATCGACGGCCGCGGCCAGACCGGCGGCTCCAGTCCGCCCTCCGACGTCGTCTCCGCCTCGATGGGCCGCTCGACGGCTTTCGACACCGGCGACGACGGGCCGACGATCCTGACGGAAAGTACGGGCGGCCTCGCCGTCCGCCACGTGGACGACATGTCCCGCGCCTTCAGCCTGGTCGCGCGCGACACCAGCACCTACTACGTCATCGGCTATCAGCCGAGCAACGCGACGATGGACGGCAAGTTCCGCAAGATCGAAGTGCGTGCCAATACGTCCGGGCTCAAGGTGCGGGCGCGCAAGGGCTATGTCGCCTCGCCTCTGCCTCCGGCAAAGGCGATTCGGTGATCGGCGCTTCCAGGGCAGAGGGCAAAGGGCAGAGGGCACAAGGCCGTCGGAGGGGCCGGCTTCCGCCGGCCCAGCGCGGGCGGGCTAAAGCCCGCCCCTCCTTCTGCATTTTGCAACCCGCTCTAAGTTTTACGTTCTGCGTTTTGCTTTTTGCCTTGCCGGCGGCCCGGCAGGCGTCGCCGCCGGCGCCGGCGCAGCAGGCATCACCGGCACCTCCGCCGGTTCCCCAGCTGACGTTCCGGATCGAGACCAACTACATCGAAGTGGACGCCGTCGTCACCGACGCGCAGGGCAAGTTCGTCCGCAACCTGGGGCGCGATGACTTCGAAGTCCTCGAGGACGACCGGCGGCAGGCGGTGGATCTGTTCGCGCTCGTGGACATCCCGCTGGAGCGTCAGGACCGGCCCGCGTATCGCGCCACGCCCGTGGCCCCGGATGTGGCCACGAACTACAAGGACTTCGAGGGCCGGATCTACGTCCTGCTGCTGGACGCGAATCACGTCCCGGCCACCGACACGTTCCTGACGAAGAAAGTCGCGCACGAGTTCATCAACTACCTTGGCGCCAACGATCTGGCCGCCGTCGTGCTCGCCCAGACGGGCAGCCGCGACGACAACCAGGAGTTCACCAACAGCCGGGCCGCGCTGCATGCGGCCGTGGACAAGTTCGTCGGCGAAAAAGTGCGATCGCGCGCGCTGAACGTCCAGGACGCGGCGGTCCGGAGCTTCGGGCTCGAGAAGCTCGGCATCGACGTCCGAAACGCGAAGGATCCGGAAACCGTCGAGCGCGCCGCGAAGGCGCGCGCGACGCTCGATTCGATGATGCGGCTGTCGAACTACATGGCCGGGATCCGCGGCCGGCGCAAGGCGGTCGTGCTCTTCAGCGAGGGGCTGGACTTCAACCTCGACGACATCGTCGGGCCGCGCAGCCGGGAAACGCCGCAGAACCCGGCCGCTGACAACACGACGCTCGAAGCCATGCACGCGACCGCGATCCTCGACGGCATGCAGGCGATGTTCGAGGCGGCGACGCGCGCCAACGTCGCGATCTACTCGATCGATCCCCGGGGGCCGGCCTCCGAGCTCGACACGATGATCCAGGCCACCGGCATGCCGGAAGGAGCGACGCTCACGGTCGGCGAGATCTCGATGGGCGCGCGCGAGGAACTGCGCCGGCAGATCGGCACGCTGCGGACGTTCTCCGAGGTGACCGGCGGGCTCGCGCTCGTCGGCACGAACGACTTCGCCGGCGGGTTCCGGCGCATCGTCGAGGACAACAGCGCCTACTACGTGCTCGGTTATCACCCACCGGAAATCAAGCACGACGGCAAGTTCCACAACATCACCGTGCGGGTAAAGCGGTCGGGCCTGCAGGTGCGCGCGAGGCGCGGTTACTACGCGCTCAAGAACGCGCCGCCATCCGCCGTTGCGATCGATCCCACGGTGACGCTCCTCAACAGCCCGATGCCGGTCGGCGGGCTCGGCCTCCGGCTGACTGCGAGCGCGTTGCGTGGCAGCGGCGCCAACGTACGCGTCTTGGCGACCATCGAGATCGACGGCAGTCAGATCACGGCGGGCCGGACGGGCGCGCCAACCGCGAAGGTGGACGTCGCCTTCGCCGCGCTCGACATGTCGGGCAACGTGAAAGCCAGCGGCAGGAAGTCGATGGATCTCGCGGTTCGTCCCGAAGCGACGCCGCAGATCGCCGAGCGCGGGCTCCGGCTCGTGACCGAGTTCGAGATCCCGCCCGGGCACTATCAGCTCCGGCTTGCCGCGCACGAATCGGCGAACGGACAGAACGGATCGATCTTCTGGGATCTGGAGATTCCAGACTTTTCGAGATCGGCCCTGTCGATGAGCCAGCTGCTGCTGTCCTCGGCAAGCGCCGGCCGCACGCCGACGAGCCCCGACGCGCCCAGTCTGAGAGGCCGCCTCCCCGGCCCGCCGACGGCGATCCGGGACTTCGCCCTCGAAGACACCCTCGCGGTGTACGCCGAAATCTACGACAACGACGCCGCCCGTCCGCACACGGTCGATCTCACCTGCACGGTGCGGACCGACGACGGCACGCAAGTCTTCGTCACCCGAGAGGAACGTAGTAGCCGCGACCTCGGAACCGGCGGCAGCTACACGTTCCTGACGAAGATCCCGCTCCAGGATCTCGTGCCGGGCCGCTTCGTCCTGAGCGTGGAAGCCAAGTCGCGACTCGGCGGCGATCCCGCGACGCGGGAGATTCAATTCACGACCAAATAAGGCTCCACCGACAAAAGCTTCACCATGAAGAGGTAAAGAGGTGAAGAACCTCTTTTGGGCAAAGACTGCTGGTCTCGCTGGGTCGCGAGTCGAAAAACCTGTTCGATGGTCAAGAGTTTGAAGACGTGGATTGCCGCGACCAGTAAATCTTCACAACCTTGACCGGCGGACGAGGCTTTCGACGCAGACTCGGCGAGGCAAGCAAGCTCTCGAAAAAATGTGTCTTCACCTCTTTACCTCTTCATGGTGAAGCTTTTTTAGTAGTGAAGCTTTTTTATCCTGCCCAACACCTCGAAGCGCCGGTAGTTCGTGTACGTCGCGTCGCAGATAATTTCCTCGTATTGCGACTGCGTGCCGAGGTTGTTTCGGCGGGCGGCGGGCGTGCTCTGCGCCTGCATGCCGAGCACGCCGTCCTCGTATTGCTCGCGAAACGACGCCGGGACCCAGAGGTCCAGACCGGCGTCGCGGACGTACTCCGTCGCGAATTCCATGTTCACGGCGCCGATCGTCACGCGCAGGACGGCGCGCCGGATCCGGCCGGTGCCGGCCTCGACGACGAGCTCGCCGGTCGAGAAGACGGGTTGCAGGTTCAGATCGCGAATCAGCGTCGGCTCGGCCTGTTCGGAGAAGCCGAGGGTCACGACGAGCGCGTCGCCGGTCCGTGCGGTGCGCCTGCGCTCGAACGTGAAGCGGGCGCGGTGGCGATCGTCGAGCACGAGGAGGCTCAACGTCGGCTCGTTGAAGTTGCGGGAGATCCGGCCGAGGTTGTAGCGCGAGTTGTACGACTTGAACGCGCCGGCGACCTGTGACGCGGGCAGGAGCTGCAGCGCGGTCTTGAGATCCGGGCGGCCCTCGATCGGCCGCCCGTCCATTTCGGAGACGTCGCGAATCGCCATCCAGTCGCGATTGTCCGGCGCGAACATGAAAAAGATCTCGCTCTTCAAGGCGCGCGTGCGCGGCATCGCCTTGATGAGCGGCACCTGGCCGCGGATCTGCTGGCGATACTGTTCGTCGGCCACGAGATACGTCAGCGCCTGTTGGTACTCGCGAACGTACCGCGCCGCATCCGCCAGGACCGCCTCGACCGACGGTTCACCGCCCACCGTGATCGTGCGTTGGGCCGGCATCGCCGCCGCGAGCGCCAGCAGCCAGCACATCGTCGCCACGGCTGAACGGGGACTCACGGTGACCACGTCAGCGGGCTTTCTTGCGCATCGCCAGCGCGCGTGCCAGGTTCGCCCGCGCGTCGGCGGATTCGGGGGCCAGACGAACGGCGTCCTGGAATTCGAGGATCGCCTCGTCGATCCGTCCGAGCTCGGCGAGCATGACGCCGAGCTCGTTGTGCGCGTCGGCCAGCCCCGGTTGCAGGCGGAGCGCCTGCCGATAGGCCGCCACGGCCTCGTCGCGACGCCCGCCGGCCTCGAGCGCCCGGGCCAAATCCGCGTGCGCGGCTCCCGACGTCGGGGCGAGCCGCACCGCGTCCGTGAAACGCGCGATCGCGTCGATCGGCCGCCCGAGGCGTAGCAGCGCGTACCCCAGATTCCGATTCGCCCGGACCGAGTCCGGACGCAGCCGAAGCGCCTCCTGATATTCGCCGGCCGCCTCCTCGAGACGTCCGAGCGTGCCGAGGGCGCTGCCGAGATTGTGGTGGGTTTCCGCGTCGGTCGGATTCCACTGCAGCGCCTCTCGATACGCCTGGATGGCTTCGAGCTGACGCCCGAGCGACTGCAGCGCATTGCCGAGACTCGCCGACGCGTCCGCGTACTTCGGCCTCAGCCGCAGCGCCGTGCGGGCTTCCGCCACCGCCTCGTCGAACCGGCCCAACCGCTGCAGCACGAGACTCAAATTGCAGTGCACTTCGGGATCGTCCGGCTTCTCGCGCAGCGCGGTGTCGAACGCCGCCTTCGCTTCGTCATTCCGGTCAAGCTCGAGGAACGCGGTTCCAATGTTGTTGTGCGCTTGTGAGAGGTCGGGTCTGACCCTCAACACCTCCCGAAAATGCGCGACGGCGTCCTCGATCAGCGCCCGGTTCCCGGCCGTGCGGCCCCGCCCGAGGATCACCCAGCCCAGGTTCTGATGCGCCAGCCAGCTCGCTGGATTGCGGGCGATCGTCGTGCGATACAGCGTGTCGGCATCGACGTACTGCCGGCTTTCGCGCCAGGTAAGCACGCTCGCCGCCACGGCCAACACGAGCCCGGCCGCGATCATCACGACGCTTTCACCACGAAGCCCGTGGTCGGTCGGAGGGGCCGGCTTCAGCCGGCCCAGCGAGGGCGGGCTAAAGCCCGCCCCTCCTTCTGCTTCGTGGTGAAAGCTCTTGGACACGCGGGACACGCCGGCGGCAAGCAGTGCCAGCACGCTGATGCTCGCCAGGTACTGAAAGTGATCGGCGACGAACGAGTATCGGAACGGGTAGACGTTGAGGAAGCCGAGCGCCGGGAACAGCGTGCCGGCGAAGATCAGCATCGCGGCAAGCGGCGCGCGCGTCCGCTCGCGCAGGAGCCAGAGCCAGGCGAAGAGCGCGATCGCTGCCACTGGATAGAGGTACTGCCACCATTCCCGCGCGCTGATCTCCCAACGCGGATAGTTGAACATGAGGTTCAGCGGCCAGACGATCTTGCCGAGATAGAACCAGAACGCGCGGCCGGCGATGAGGCCGCGCTCGATCAGACTCAACTGGAACTCTGCGCCCTCGGCGCCGATCTGCGTGCGCTCGATCCAAACCGTCGCGATGCCGCCGGCGACCCCGGCGATGAAGAACGGCACGAGCGGCAATACATCTTCTCGCCATCGCAGGCGCCCGCGCTTCCACCAGAAGACCACGAGCACCACGGCCGGCAGCGTGGCCGTGACGGTCTTGGACAGCAACGCGAGCACGAAGAGCATCAGCGCAATGACGTAAGGACGCCGGACG
>Ga0111539_10000617_pt1 | contig 46095 bp, 43 predicted proteins | sample RhiMethybrSRZTD1_FD_79667 | JGI IMG/M metagenome (GOLD analysis project Ga0111539, IMG submission 79667) | Populus rhizosphere microbial communities from Tennessee, USA - Rhizosphere MetaG P. TD hybrid SRZTD1 (version 2) (version 2) | ecosystem: Host-associated > Plants > Roots > Rhizosphere >... | reverse complement strand
CCGCTGACGACGGATTTCGCGCCGGGCTACGACCACATCACGTCGGGCATCGGTGCGGCGATCATCGGCAGCCTCGGCACCGCGATGCTGTGCTACGTGACGCCGAAGGAACACCTCGGCCTGCCGGACCGCGAGGACGTGAAGCAGGGCGTCATCACCTACAAGATCGCCGCGCACGCGGCCGATCTCAGCAAGGGCCATCGCGGCGCGCAGGACCGCGACGATGCGCTGAGCAAGGCGCGCTTCGAGTTCCGCTGGGAAGACCAGTTCAACCTCGCGCTCGATCCCGAGACCGCGCGCGCCTACCACGATGCGACGCTGCCGCAGGACGGCGCCAAGGTCGCGCACTTCTGTTCGATGTGCGGTCCGCGCTTCTGCTCGATGAAGATCACCGAAGAGGTGCGCGAGTACGCGAAGCAGGGACTGCAGCAGAAGAGCGCCGAGTTCGCGGCGCGCGGCGGCGTGATCCAGTAGTTTGGTCATCGCCGCAACGCGGCGTTCGTTCACCCTCGGTCGCTGGCTCAGGAGGCTGCCGGCTCCGAGCCGGCGTCGTCCTCGAGCGCGAGCGGCAGCTCGACCCAGAACGTGCTGCCCTTGCCGAGCGCGCTGCGCACGCCGACCTCGCCGCCGAGGTTGCGCACCGTGTTCTTGACGATCGACAGACCGAGCCCCGTGCCGCCGAGGTCGCGCGACCGAGCGCGGTCGACGCGGTAGAAGCGTTCGAACACCCTCTCCTGGTCCACCGGGGACAGGCCGATGCCCGTGTCGGTGACTTCGAGCCGCACGCGTCGCTCGCGTGGTGTGAGGCGAACGGAGAGCTGCCCGCCGCTCGGCGTGTACTTGATCGCGTTGTCGATCAGGTTGCCTGCCACGCGCCGCAGCGCTTCGCGCTCGGCGCGCACCCAGCAGCCGTGCCACGGCAACGCGACCGTCGTCTGCAAGCCCTGTTTGTCGGCGATCGGCTGCAGGTCGCGCATCGTCTCGCGCAGCACCGCGCCGAGATCACACGGGGCCGCGGCTTCGTCGTGGCCGGGGTCCTCGTCGAGGTGCGAGAGCGTGAGCAGGTCGCCGACCAGCGCACGCAGCCGTTCGCTCTGGCGGCTGATGCGCTCGAGGAATCGCAGCCGCGTCGCGACCTCCATGTCGGGATCGTCGAGCAACGTCTCGACAAGGCCCTGGATCGCCGCGAGCGGCGTCTTGAGCTCGTGCGAGACGTTCGCGACGAAGTCGCGCCGCAGCGACTCGAGGCGCTTGAGCCGGCTCTGGTCGTCGATGCCGATCACGGTGCCGAGGCCCGGCAAGGCCTGCACACGCAGCGCCAGCGTGCGGCCGTGCCCCGCTGCTTCGTCGAGCTCGAATGCAGGCGCCTCGCCGCCGCTGCGGCACGTTTGCACGGCACGGTGCAGCACCGGCCACGGCACGAGGTCTTCGAGGCGCTGCCCACGCAACTCGCGCGCGGGCAGGTTGGCGAGCTCGCGCGCCGCTGCATTCGCGGCCACGATGCGGCCGTCCTGGTCCAGCACGATCAGGCCGTCACCGGCGCCACCGAGCGCCGCCTCGAGCCGCTGCGCCTCGGCGCGCACCGCGTCCGTGACCGCGAGTTGCTCGTGGGCCTGCGCGAGTCGCGAGCTGGCGATGCGGCGGCTGCGCCGCCATGCGAGCAGGGTCAGGATCAGCGCCGCAGCAAGGCACCAGGTGACGGGTGTCATCGAGGGTGGGCGGCGACAGAGCGGCCGGCTCGCACCGCCCGGCTACTTCGCCGCATCGGCGAAACGATACCCGACGCCGCGCACCGTCTCGATGAAGTCCGCGCAGTCGCCCAGTTTCTGCCGCAGCGAGCGCACGTGTACGTCGATGTTGCGGTCCGTCACGATGGCGTCCTCGCCGATGACCCGGCTCAGCAGGTGCGCGCGTGGGAAGACGCGGCCCGGGTGGCTCGCGAGGAAGTGCAAGAGCCGCATCTCGGTCGGCGTCAGACTGATCAGCTGCTCGCCGAGGCGCGCCTCGTGGCGGCCGAGATCGATCGCAAGGGAGCCGCGCACGACGCGTTCGCCGCCGCCGCTCTGTTCGCGCAACGGCCCGCGTCGCAGCACGACCTTTACGCGCGCGACGAGCTCGCGCGGGCTGAAGGGCTTGCTGATGTAGTCGTCGGCGCCGATGCCGAGCCCGAGCACCACGTCGCTCTCTTCGCTCTTGGCCGTGACCATGATCACGGGGATTCCGCGCGTGATCGGATCGGCCTTGACCTGCCGGCACACCTCGACGCCGTCCATGCCGGGCAGCATGAGGTCGAGGATCACGAGATCGGGGTTGTCGGTGCGGATGCGACTGAGCCCCTGCTCGCCGTTGCGGCAGGCGACCACCTTGTGCCCCTCGCGCTCGAGGTTGTACTGAATGACCTCGAGGATGTCGGGCTCGTCCTCGATGATCAGGATCTTCGACTTCACCACGGCAATCATTCGTCTCCGTTGGGGGAATAAGGAACGGAGAGGAGGCTAGGTAGGCTGCGAGAAGGAACCGTGAAGGCTATCTCAAGCTTCGTGGTGTCGCGACAAGGCTTCGGCGTGCCACTCCCACGCGATCGCCTGGCCGCGGACGTGGCATGACGCAGCGGCGCGCAACTGCTGCGCGCGGAGCCGCAACGCGTGCTGCAATTCGGCCAATGGCAACGGGAACGGCAGATCCCCGGCCGTGCCGGTGAACCGCACCTGAACGACGGTCGCCCCGGCGGGCGCGTCCTCGAGCTCGAGCGTGATCGTGCCGCGAGCTCCCCTCGGCACGGCGACCACGAGTTGGTGCAGCGTTTCGACGACGAGGATCACGAAGGCTGCGCTGTCGACGAAGGCACGGCCACCGGAAGGCCCAGCGGGAATCCCGGCGGAAGGACGCTTCAGCTCGAGCAATTGCTGCGCCTGGCGCATCGGCACACGCACGAGCTCGCCGATCTGTCCGAGCAGCTGCACGGGGTCCGCGGCCCGACTCGCAGGATCGCCGAGCAGGCAACGCAGGAGCTCGAGGTTGCTGCCGCCGCGCGCGGTGGCCTGCAGAACGACACGCTGCGCGTCCCCGGGATTCTCGACCGTCAGCACGTGGCCCTGGATCGTCTGCAGCACGTTGCCGAGCTCGTGCACGAGGCCGGGCAGCACGAAGGCAAGGGTCTCGGCGTTGGCACGATTCACGCAGCGGCTCCTCGGTTCGGTTCGCCCGGCTCAGTTCGCAGACGTGACGGTCTTCGGACCGCCGACTTCGCCGAGCACTGCCACGATCGGATCGAGCACACGGCCGTCGCGCAACAACTCGACGGCAATGCGCGACCCCGGGTCGCCGCGCACGATGCACTCGTGCAGGTTCTTGGCGTCGACGATCTTCTGGCCGTCGACACGCAGCACGACGTCGCCGCGACGCAGGCCCGCGCGATGCGCAGGCTCGCCCTCGATCACGGCGACGATCAGCGCGCCTTCGCAAGCTGTTCCCTTCGCGTCGACGCACGTGTGCGATGCGAACTCGATGCCGAGGTAGCCGCGCCGCACGCGGCCGTCCGGTTGCCGTTCCATCTCCTCGAGCTCCCACTTCAGCGTGCGGCTAGGCACGGCGAACGAGATGCCCTGAGCGTTGGTCGCCGCCTGCGTCATGACGCCGACGACCTCGCCGTGCAGATTCACGACGGGACAGCCCGAGCTGCCCGGATTCACCGGCACGCTGATCTGCAGGAAGTCGTTCGTCACGCGCAGGTCGTTGTGCGGCAGGTGGCGGCCCACGAAGCTGACCACGCCGGCCGTGACGGTCTGCGAGAAGCCGAACGGATTGCCGACGGCCACGATCCAGTCCCCGGCACGCAGCTGCTCGCTGCTGCCGAGCTCGAGCGCGTGCAGACGGGGCGGCGGATCGACGAGCCGCAGCAGCGCGATGTCGGTGGCTCCGTCTTCGCCGACGAGTTCGGCGTGGCAGGAGACGTTCGCGGGCAGGATCACCTCGATCGCTACGGCGCCCGCGATCACGTGACGGCTCGTGACGCAGAGCCCGCGCGCATTGACGACGAAGCCCGAACCGGTGCGCAACGACGCCTCGGCCGCAAACGCCGACTGGCTCGTCAACGGATTGCGTGCGTCCTTGACCGGGGGAACCGCGTTGGAGGCGATCTTGTCGTTCGACTCGGGTTGCGGCAGGTGCGCGCGCACCGTCACGACGCCGGGCCCGATCTTCTGCACGACGTCGGCAAAGGACGGCACCTGCGCCACGACCTGGCGAGTCGGCGGTGGCCCCGTCCACACGGGCTCGCGTGGCGTCGCGGGCCACCAACGGCCCAGCGTCAGGCCTGCTGCCAGGCAGACGACGCCCAGCAGCGCGAACCGGCAGACCGAGGTCCGGGAGCGCTCCATGCGCTGCGCACTGTAGCCACCCCGGGCTCGTGCACCAAGGGGGGCAAGCCGGTGCTTCGCCGGACATCGCGAACTTCCTCCCGAGGCCGTGCACGTCCAGCGGAGCGTCCGGCGCCGAGGTTTCGAGCGCGCCAGCTCGTCGAGCGTCGTGTCGGTGCTCGCGGACCATTTCCTCCTGGGCACCTTCATCGCGATGGCCGTCTTCAACATGCGGAAGCGAAGCGCGGGCCGGTGACTTGATGCAGCCTTGATGTCGGGCGCGCGCGATGCACCATCGGGCCACTGCGTCGATGCCGGCAGTGTGCTTCCTCTTCCGGTTCGTCGATCAGCGTCGCGTCTTCCACCACCGGCGCAGCGCCTCGTCGACGGCCGCCCCCGCGAGGATCACGCCCCCGACCACGGCGAACTCGAGCTGGTTGCTGTCGCCGACGAGGTTGATCGTGTTCTGCAGCACCTGCATCAGCGCCGTGCCGAGCACGACGCCGAGCACGATGCCCTCACCGCCGCGCAAGGCCACGCCGCCCAGAACCGCGCCCGCGATCGCATACAGCTCGTAGAAGTTGCCGAAGTTCGAAGCTTGCACCGAGTTCACGTCGAGGCCGAACAGGCAGCCGCCGAGCCCCGCGAGCAGTGAACAGAGCACGTAGGCGAAAACCGTGAGCTTGCCCGTCGCGATGCCCGCAAAGCGCGCCGCTTCTTCGTTGCGACCGAGCGCGAACAGGTGTCGTCCCCACACCGTGCGTTGCCACAACATCGCCGTGGCGGTCGCGACCACGGCGAGCACGAGCACGGGCACCGGCACGCCGAAGTCTGCGGTGATCGGCAGCTTGCCCGTGGCGATCCAGCGCAGCCCGCCGGCCGTGCCCTCGAAGCTCACGGTCTGGTCGTTCGTGAAGTTGCGCATGATGCCGCGATACAGCAGCAGCCCGCACAAGGTCACGATGAACGGCTGCAGGCCGAGGCCGACGACGAGCAGCCCGTGCCAGAGCCCGATCGCGGCCGAGAGCGACAGCACGAGCAGCATGGCGGGCAGCGGCGGCAGCCCGAGGTCGCGCAACAGCCACGGCAGCACACAGCCGGCCACGCAGACGACCGATCCGATCGACAGGTCGATGCCGCCCGTGACGATCACGAACGCGGCCGCGAGGCTCAACACGCCGAACAAGCCGAGCCGTTGCAGCAGGTTCTCGAGGTTGTACGACGACAGGAACGTCGACGTGCGCACGACCTGCGGCAGGTCGAACACGCTGCACTCGGGTCCGCGGGTCAGGAACGTGGCCGCGACCATGATCGCGAGCAGCAGTGCTGTGATGCCGTAGACCTTCTTCACCGCACCTCCACGCTCGTCGCCAGCATCATGATCCTCTCCTCGCTGAGCTCGTCGCGCGCGAGCACGCCCGCGATGGCGCCCTGGTGCAACACGACCGCGCGGTCCGCGAGTGCGAGCACCTCGTCGAGATCCGAGCTCGCGAACAACACCGCGAGGCCGCGTGCTGCGAGCTCGTGCAGCCGTGCGTAGATCTCGGCGCGCGCGCCGACGTCGACGCCACGCGTCGGCTCGTCGAGGAGCAGCACCTTGGGCTCGGCGGCGAGCCACTTGCCGAGCACGACCTTCTGCTGGTTGCCCCCCGACAGCGTCGCCGCGAGCTGTTCTGCGCCCGACGTCGCGATCGACAGCTCGGCAACCGAACGCGCGCAGAGCTCTCGCTCGTAGGCGCGGTCGACGAGGCGCCCGCGGCGGTGCAGCGTCGGCAGCGAGAGGTTGTGCGCGACCGAGAAGCCGAGCACGAGCCCCTGCAGCTTGCGATCCTCGGGCAGCAGCACGAGCCCGGCCGCCGCCGCGGCCGCCGGACAGTGGCGCTGCAGGCGCAGGCCTTGGACTTCGAGGTGGCCGCCGGCCGCGCGGTCCGCGCCGAACAGCGCGCGCAGCAACTCGCTGCGGCCCGAACCGAGCAGGCCCGCGAGACCCACGACTTCGCCCTGCCGCAGCTCGAGGTCGACGGCGGCGCGCGGGAATGCCGCCGTTCGCAGCCCGTGTACGCGCAGCACGACGTCGCCGGGCCGATGCGGCGTGCGCCGCTCGCTCGACAGCGTGCGCCCCACCATCATCGCGACCAGACGTTCGTGCGTGGCCTCGGAGACGGGCATCTCGCCGCTGTTCCTGCCGTCGCGCAGCCCGACGACGCGGTCGGCGACGGCCAGCACTTCGCCGAGCCGATGCGACACGTAGACGATGCCGACGCCCTGCGCCTTGAGCTCGGCGACGACCGCGAACAGCCGCTCGGCCTCGACGCGGGTCAGGCTCGACGTCGGTTCGTCCATGATCAGCACCCTCGCGTTGGCGCGCAGCGCGCGCGCGATCTCGACCAACTGTTGCTGGCCGGGACTCAGCGCGCCGACCAGCGTCTCGGGTGGGAGATCGAGACCGAGCCGCAGCAGGCTCTGGCGCGCAAACGCACCCATCGCACGATCGCGCAGGAACGGGCCGCGCCGCAGCTCCGCGCCGAGGAACAGCGCGCCGGCCACGGTCAGGTTGTCGCACAGGCTCAGCTCCTGATGAATCAGCGCAATGCCCGCCGCGAACGCCGCTGCCGGGTTGCGCAAGACGATCGGCGCGCCGTCGAGCCGGATCTCGCCCGCGTCGGGCTGCAGCACGCCCGCGAGCACGCGCATCAAGGTGCTCTTGCCGGCGCCGTTCTCGCCGATCAGTGCTTTGACCTCACCGCGCTGCACCACGAAGTCGACGGCCGCAAGCGCCTGCACGCCGGGGAAGCCCTTGTCGACACCGCGCGCCTCGAGCAACGGAGCCGGCATCGGCTCACTTCTTCCCGGTCTTCTTCTTGAGATCCTCCCAGAACTCCGCGACGTCGGCCTTGCGGATCTGGCGCGCCGGGATGTCGATCACGCGGTTCTTCGGCAGCAGCGCTTCGCGCTTCTTCTCGTCGGGCTCGCGCAGCAGCTGGCCGAGCAGCTGCAGCGAGCGACGCCCGTATTCGAACGGGTTCTGCACGACGGTGCCGTGGATGTGGCCGTCGAGAATGCCCTGCAGCGTCGCCTCGGCTTCGTCGAAGCCGACGATCTCGATCTCGCTCAGGCGATTGGCCGACTGCACGGCCTCGAGCACGAGCGGCACTTCGTATTCGAACAGCCCGACCATGCACGCGATGTCGCGCCAGCGCACGAGCGCGTCCTGGGCCGCGGCCTTGGCCTTCTGGCGATCGAACTGGTCCGTGAACGTCGCGCGGATCTCGTATTTCTCGCCCCTCAGCGCCGCGTCCTGCTTGTCGAAGCGGTTCGGATCGTGCGACCGGCCGAGCAGCTGGTCGATGACGCCCTGGCGGCGCCGGCGTGCGTTGTCCTGGTCGAGGTTGCCGATGTAGATCACGACGGGGCCGCCGTTCGGGATCGCCTCCTGCACGAGCTGGCCACAGAGCCGGCCCGCGTCGTAGTTGTCCATGCCGATGTAGCACAGACGCTTGCTCTTCGGTGCGTCGCTGTCGTGCGTGAGCAACACGCTGCGCGAAGCGACCTTGTCGAGCAGCGCGGTCATGTTCTCGGGATCCTTCGGGCTCACGGCGATGCCCTCGACGCCCTTCGCGAGCAGGTCCTCGAGGATGCGCTTCTGCTCCTCGGCGGTGCCGTTCGCGGGCATGCGCACGACGGCCTCGACGTCGAACTCCTTCTCGCCGGCTTCCACGCCGAACTTCGCGACGGTCCAGAACTGCGCGACGCAGTTCGTGACGAACGCGACCCTGGGCCGCTTCTTCGCAGCGGGAGGTTCCTGGGCCAGCAGCGGCGTGGCTGCGACCAGCGGCAACAACAACGCGACGAGGGCAAGTTTCTGCATGGGAGGTTCTCGTACTCAGCCGACCGTCAACCCGCCGTTCACGGCGATGTCCTGACCCGTGATGAACGACGCCGCGTCGCTGACCAGGAAGGCCACGACGCCGCCGACGTCCGCGGGCACGCCCCATCGCTGCATCGGGATCAGCGCCTTGTACGCGTCCTTCTGTTCCTGCGGGTCGTTCTGGTGCCGCTCGACCGGGATCCAACCGGGCGACACGATGTTGACGGTGATCTGCCACGGCGCGAGCTCGCTCGCCATGCTGCGTGTCCAACCGGTCTGCGCGCCCTTGGCGGCCACGTAGGGCGAGAAGTTGGGCACCGCGCGGCGGAAGACTTCGCTGCCGATGTTGACGATGCGTCCGAAGCGCCGCTCCTTCATCGACGGCAGCACGGCGCGCGCGAGCAGGAACGGCGACTTCACGAAGAAGTCGAGCATCTGCTGGTGGAACGCCCAGTCGTATTGCTCGATCGGCTTCTGCGGTTGCGCCGGCGTCGCGTTCGCGACGACCGCGTCGATCGGGCCGAGTTGCTGCGCGACCTCGGCGCAGAGCCGTTCCACCTGCGCTGGGTCGGTGACGTCGGCGCGCACGAGCACGCCTTCGAAGCCGCGCGCCGTGAAGTCGGCGAACGTCGCCTCGGCGGTTTCTCGGCCGTGCGCATAGTTGAACGCGACGCGCGCGCCTGCGGCGCCGAGTGCGAGCGCGATCGCCTTGCCGAGCCCCCTCGTGCTGCCGGTCACGAGTGCCACGCGCCCGGCCAGCGTGAAGGGGCGCGGCTCGGACGCGCTCGCGGCGGTTTTCGCATCAGCAGGCACGGTCCGGGTACGCGCGGTCTTCGCCATGGGCACGGGGAGCATGGCACGCTAGCGGGTTGCACGGCTCACGGCGAGATCTCCCACACAACACGTTCGCCGTGCTCCCGTCGAACACCCAGGGTGCATCGGGTATACCCGCGTCATGCGCGAACTCACCCGCCGTCACCTGCTCGGCACCGCCCCCGCAGCCGCGCTCGGTCTCTCGCTACCTGTCTTCCAGGACCCGAAGGCCGAGCCGGTGCCGGCGAAGCCCGCCGCCACTCCGAAGACGCGCTTTGCCGCGAACGTGGAGATGTGGTGGGGTGGCCTGCCCTTCCTCGATCGCATCAAGGCGGCGCATGCGCTCGGCTTCCCGGCCATCGAGTTCTGGCCGTGGCGCCGCAAGGACGTCGACGTCGACGCGATCGCCGCCGCGACGAAAGAGCTCGGCATGGAGGTCGCACAGTTCACGGCGTGGGGCTTCTCGCCGGGGCTCAACGACCCGGCCAATCACGAGAAGTTCGTGGCCGAGATCGAAGCGTCGTGTGCGACGGCGAAGAAGCTGAACTGCGCGAAGATGTGCGTCGTCGGCGGCAACGACGTGAAGGGCAAGACGCAGGCCGAGATGCATGCGCAGATCATCGCCGGGCTCAAACTCGCGGCTCCGATCGCCGAGCGCGAGAAGGTCATGCTGATCCTCGAGCCGATGAACATCCGCGTCGACCACAAGGGGCATTGTCTCTACGGCAGCGAAGCCGCGGTGCGCATCTGCCGCGCCGTCGGCTCACCGATGGTGAAGATCAACTGGGACCTCTACCACTGCCACATCAGCGAAGGCGACCTCTGCGGCCACCTGAAGGAGGGCTTCGACCAGCTCGGGTATGCGCAGATCGCCGATCATCCGGGTCGCACGGAACCGGGCACCGGCGAGATCCACTACCCGCGTGTGCTGCGCGAGCTGTACGAGCTGGGTTACCGCGGCGCGGTCGGCGTCGAGTGCCGTCCGAGCAAGCCCGAGGCCGAGGCAGCGAAGGCGCTGTGGTACGCCGACCAGTGGTGACCTGCTACTCGTGACTCGCCTGCGCTCGCCGAATCAGTCGTTGCTGCGCTGCGCGCCGAGGATCCGGAAGACCCAGTACAGCAGCTGCATCAGCGAGACTGCGGCGGCGGCGACGTAGGTCATGGCCGCGGCGTTGAGGACCGAGCGGGCCCCGTCGATCTCCTCGCCGACGAGCACACCGCTCGTTTCGAGCGTCGCGAGAGCCCTGCGGCTCGCGTCGAACTCGACCGGCAAGGTGATCAACGTGAACACGGTGGTCGTCGCGAACAAGGCGACGCCGATCCATGCCATCGTCATCGAGCCGCCTGACAAACCGAGACCCAAACCGATCAGCATCACGATGTAGCCGATGTTCGAGCCGATGCCCGCGACCGGCACCCACGCGGAACGGAACTGCAGCGGCGCGTAGCGAGTGGCATGCTGGATCGCATGTCCGACTTCGTGCGCCGCCACGCCGAGGGCCGCGACGCTGTCGCTGCCATAGACCGGCTCGCTGAGCCGCAGGGTCTTCGACGACGGGTCGTAGTGGTCGGTCAAGGAGCCGTGCACCGGTTCGACTTTCACGTCGTGGATGCTGTTGGCCTGCAGGATCGCCCTCGCGACATCAGCGCCAGTCAGTCCGGATCGCGAACGGACCTGCGAGTATCGGGCGAAGGTGCTCTTCACCTTCCCGGCCGTGACGAGGCTCAGCAAGAGGGCGATGCCGAGGATGATCAAATAAGCGGGAGTCATGTTCAGTGGTGGTCCCGGGCAGTCAACGCCCGACGAGGCGCCTCGAATAAGCAGGCGGCAAGGGCAGTGCAAGGTCAAGGCCCACACTGTTCGCGATTCGCGCAGGCGACGACACGGCCGCGCCCTGGTCTTCGACTTCGCCTGACCCTGGGTCTTGGCGACCCTGGGCCCTGGCGCACGCGGCCAGGATTGCCACAATGCACCGCGACTCCGCCGTCGTCGCATGCTGCTCTACCTCCTCCTCACCTTGCTGCCACAGCAACCGGGCACGGCGCCCGCGTCGATGGATCGGGCCAGCGCGCGCGAAGAAGCCTGGTTCTCGCCCGAACAGGCCGCAACCTGCGCCGCGGCGGCCGAACGCGGTCTGCGTTGGCTCACGGCCCAGCAGCTCGAGGCAGGCTGCTGGACGGGGATCGTCGGCCACAAGCAAGAAGACAACTACGAAGAGCTCGCGCAGGCCATGTCCGTGCACCAGCAGCGGCAGCAGAACCACGGCCACCTCGGCGTCACCGCGCTCTGCGGCATGGCTTTCCTCGCGGGTGGCCACCTGCCGGACCGCGGCCCGTTTGCCACGGTCATCAAGCGCACGCACGACTACGTGATCTCCACGGCACTCGAGAACGGCTATCTCACCGATGCCGGCACGCGCATGTACAGCCACGCGTTCGGCACGCTGTTCATGGCCGAGATCTACGGCATGGCCGCGACCGACGCGGCCAAGACGACCCTCGAGCGCGCGGTCAACCTGATCGTCGACACGCAGAACGCCTACGGCGCCTGGCGCTACAACCCGTTCGACCGGGAGGCCGACCTGTCCGTCACGGTCTGCCAGGTGCAGGCGCTGCGCGCGGCGCGCAACATCGGCATCCGCGTGCCCAGCGAGACCATCGATCGGGCCATGAAATACGTGCGCGACAGCCGCGTCGAGGGCGGGCGCAACCACGGACTCTTCTACTACAAGATCTACGGGCCACGCGCCCCGCAGAAGCCCACCGAGTACGCGATCAACGCGGCCGCGCTGACTGCCCTGTCGAGCGCCGGTGTGCACGACGACAACCTGACGGATCCCGTGCTCGAGTTCCTCGTCAGCGAGTATGGCGGCATCGCCGACTACGACTGCACGCACTTCTACTTCTGGTATGGCAACTACTACGCGGCCCAGGCCTTCTACCAGCACGGTGGGTCGGTCTGCCGGAAGTTCTTCGAGCGGCTCTCGAAGGATCTGCTCGAGTCCCAGATGAGCGACGGCCGGTGGCGAAACCGCGTCGGGCCCGGGGACGAGTTTGCCACTGCGGTGGCCTGCATCCTGCTTCAGATGCCCAAGCAGTATCTGCCTATCTTCCAACGCTGACCTTTGCGCTTGAATCCGACCGGGCCGCGGTGAGGATTTGGGCCGGTCAAACCAACGGTCAGTCAGGGAGTATGCGCTACCACCACGCACGTGTCGTTCTCGCCGCGTGCCTCGCCGCCACTGTCGCGGCGCAGGCATCCACCAATCAACCAGTCCCTGCACCGGGTCCGAGCACCCTGGGCCTGGGTCTCCAGCCTGCACCCACCGCAGGCTCTTCGTCCGCGAGCAGCCCCATCTGGGGCGCTGGCATCCAGGACCCGCAGGGCCGCCCGGACTACTCGCTGCCCGGGATGTTCACCAACCAGCACGGCGACTTCATGAAGCGCCGCGAGCGCTTCGATCCCGCGGTCGAACTGGGCGTCAGCGCCTGGCCCAACCAGCACATCCGCAACGAGGACGGCAGCTTCGAGTGGCTGGGCTACGACTTCGACATCGACGGGCACATGGTCGTCGCGCCCGATGGCTATCTCACGTTGGGCGCGTTCTACAAAGGCCGCAGCTACAACTTCTCGCGCATTGGCCAGGGGCCGGGGCCCAACGCGGGCGGCATGGACGACGAAAGCCTGGCCGGCACGGGTCTGAGAATCGGCTTTGGCGTGTTCCTCGACGACAACTGGCTGTTCGAGCTGGAGTCGGAGCCGGGTTTCTGGTCCGACTTCGACGGGACGCTGCACAGCGAGGACGCGGACTACCCGTCGTTCGCCATGTTCACCTACCGCGCTCTGCCCGAGCTCTACCTGAAGATCGGTGCGCGCTACAACCAGATCTACGAGGACGCCCCGTGGCTGCCCTACCTCGGCGTCAGCTGGGAAGTCACGGACGGCTTCCGCATCGATCTGCTCGCGCCCGAGTCGTTGGAGCTCTCGTGGTGGCCTTCGCCGGGCCTCGGCCTCTTGTTCGGAACCGAGGTTCAAGGTGCCGAGTACCACGTGCGCCCATCGGCTGCCGTCGTCGCTGGGAACCCCGACGTGCGGTCGGACCTTCGCGTCCAGGAGTGGTTCGCCTACGCCGGCATCATGAGCCGCATGACCGACAACTTCTCCTTCATGGCCCGCGCCGGCATCGTGCTCGGAGGCCAATACGATCTGACGACGGGAGCTACCGGCTTCGATCCCGCCGAGGGCCAGCTCGACCAGGGTGCCTTCGTCGAGATCTCCTTCGGCTTCGACTGGTGATCAGGACCGCGCCGTTGGCGCAGACCTGATCAGTATCTCCCGCCGGTTGGCCGGTTCATGCGAACGGCGAATGTGTGCCGCTGGCCCGGACACAACCGGCGGATGCGCGCCGATGGCGCGCCAGCGGATGCGCGCCGATGGCGCGGGCCTGATCAACATCTCCCGCCGGTTGGCCGGTTCATGCGGACGGCGAATGCGTGCCGCTGGCCCGGACACAACCGGCGGATGCGCGCCGCAAGCGCAGGCCCGAGCCGCTACAGGATGCTCTTGCCGAACGCGCTGAGGATCAGGTCGACGGCGACTTCGCCGGACTGGTTCTTCACGTCGAGAATAGGATTGAGCTCCGTGATCTCGAGGCTCGTCATGCGACCCGTGTCGCTGACCATCTCCATGATCAGGTTCGCTTCGCGCCAGCTGATGCCGCCCTTCACGGGCGTGCCGGTGCCGGGCACGTCGCGCGGATCCATGCCGTCGAGATCGAACGACACGTGGAAACCCGCGGTGCCGTCCGACGCGTAGCCGATCGCCTCCTGCATGATCGCGCGCATGCCGCGCTCGTCGACGTCGCGCATCGTGTAGGCATGGATACCGGACTTCACGACGATGTCGCGCTCGGTCGCGTCGATGTCGCGAATGCCGATCAGGGCGACGTTCTGCTTCTTCACCTTGGGCGAGAAGCCGCCGATCTCGACGAGGCGTGGATGCCCCATGCCGAGCAGCGTCGCGAGCGGCATGCCGTGGATGTTCCCGGTCGGCGAGCTCTCGGGCGTGTTCATGTCGGCATGCGCGTCGATCCAGACCAGCCCGACCGCCTGGCCGCTGCCGCGGAAGTGTTCGCTGACGCCGGCCACGGTGCCGATCGCGATGCTGTGGTCGCCGCCGAGCACGACGGGCACCTCGCCTTGCTCGAGCGAACGCCGCACGCGCAAGCGCAGCCGGTTGCAGACGTGGTAGATCGGCTCGAGGTAGCGCGCGCTGGGATCGCCCGGGTCGCGCGTCTCGGGGGCCGGCACCCCGACGTCGCCGTCGTCCTCGACCGCGAGGCCGAGGCCGCGCAGCCGCTGGCTCACGCCCGCGATGCGGATCGCCGATGGTCCCATGTCGACGCCGCGGCGCTCGGCGCCGAGGTCCATCGGCACACCGACGAGGCGAACGATCCGCTGCGTCTGGCTCATGGTCGAGGCGGACTGTCTAGGTCCGCATCAGTTCTATCGGTGCGCCACGCGAAAGGCCCAACGTTCTCGCCGCGTTGCCGCCATTCTGCGCGACTTCGAGGCGGTCGAAGGAGCCGACCAGGGCCAGCAGGTCGCCGGGCGCCGCCTCGGCGTAGGTGCCGAGCAGCGGGACGGTCCGCCCGCCGACCCGGACACCGGTAACGTCCGCGAGTGCTTTCGCCGCGACGTTCGTGATCAGGTTGCCGAAGGCATCGACGTGGACCACGCGTGGTGGCCCGTCGAACAGGGTGACAATGGCCAGGTCCGTGACGCGCGGACCGAGCGACGAGAACCCGTAGCGGCCGCTCGTCAGCCATCCCGCGATCGGGGCCAGCACGTCGCGGCCGTGGAACGTGCGCGACGTCGGCCGCAGGCTCAGGTGCGCGAGGTCGATCGCGCGGACCTCCGCTGCCGGATCCTGCGCGAGCACGTGAGCGAGCAACCCGTTGTCGGGGGCAAGCCAGTAGCTCTCGTGCGCCGCCATGGCCAAGAGGCGCCGTTCCGTGCCAACCCCGGGGTCGACGACCGCGACGTGGACCGTTCCGGCCGGAAACTGGCCGATCGCGGCCGCGAGCCAGAAGGCGCCCGCCGTCACGTCCTGCGGGGGCACGTCATGGCCGAAGTCGAGGATCGTGGCCTTGGGGTTCGCTCGCAGCACGGCTCCCTTCATGAGTCCGACGTAGGGATCGCGGTGGCCGAAGTCGGTGAGCAGCGTGACCAGGCCTGACGGGCGCGGGAGCATCGGGGTCGCGCAGCGGACACGATCGGCGGCGGCGGCGCAAGGCTGCTGGAGCCGCATCGCGGCCATGGCCGCAACCTTCAGAGTGCTCCAGTGGCGGCGCTGCTGCTGCCGATAGCGCGGGGTACGGAAAGCTGCCAGCGGCGCAGCGGAGCAACCATGCAGCAAACACCTGGTCAGGAGAAACGGCGGTCGATCATGGTGGACAGGAAGTGGCAATCGGCGGTTGCCACGCGCTTGATCGTCTCCGCGATGTTGGTCGTGGCGCTGACACAGATCCTGATGATCGTCTTCCTGGCCAGTGGCGGTCAGGATGCGACGGAGGAAGCGACTGAAGACCGGTGGTATCTCGCTGGGCTGCTGACCAGTGCCCTGCAGCTGGTCCTGCTGGTCGTCACGATGTGGTGGGCCACGATCCGGATCACGCACTCGGTCGCGGGTCCTGCGTTGGTGATCGAGCGCGCGCTCGACGCGATGCGCGAGGGCAGGTTCGACAGCCGGTTGAAGCTACGCGACGGCGACGCGCTGGTCAGCCTGGCGGCGGCGGCCCAGCGGCTCAGCGATCATCTGCAGCAGCAGCAAGGGACCGCGCGTCCGACCGTCACGCCCAAAGCCGACGAGCCGCACCCGGTCGAAACCAGCTGACTGGGTTCCGGTCCTGCAGAGCGTCTCTAGTGCCGGCACTGTTGCTGCCGATAGCACGGGCACAACGCTGCCGGCAACTACAGCGGAGGAGCCATGCAGGAGACATCTGGTCGGGAGAATGGTCAGCAACAGCGGCGGTCGTTCATGGTCGATGCGAAATGGCAATCGTCGATCGCCTCGCACCTGATCATCTCCGCGATGGTCGTGGTCGCGCTGACCCAGATCATCATGATCTACTTCCTGTCCAGCGGGGAATCGCTGGATGAGATGAGCAGCGGCGAGTGGCGCCTCGCTGCGATGTTGACGAGTGCGCTGCAGCTGGTCCTGCTGGTCGGCGCGATGTGGCGGACCACGATCCGGATCACCCACTCGGTGGCGGGTCCAGCGTCGGTCATCGAGCGCGCGGTCGACGCCATGTGCGAAGGCAGGTTCGACAGCCGGTTGGAGCTGCGCAAGGGCGACGCGCTGAAGAGTCTGGCGGCGGCGGTTCAGCGCCTCTCCACCCGTCTCCAGCAGCAGGGCGGCGCGGCTCCGGCACCGGCCACGCCCGCAGCCAGGGAACCGCACGCCGTCGAGTCGGCACCGACGCTCGTGACCTCGCCGACCTCGGCGCGCCAGCGCAGTGAAACTTCGCTCTCGGCTCCACGCGAGGGCACGGGGCACGGCGAGCGTGGATTCACCCTCGTCGACACCGCGGTGGCCGCCGTGTTGCTGCTGATCGGCACGTTCGGGGCAGCCATGATGGGCGTCTACTGCTCGAACCTCCAGCTGCGGATCCGGGACTACTCGGCGGCCCAGATGATCGCCTGCGACGTGCTCGAACGATTGCGCTCGACTCCGCTGCACGAGACCTACGACACGTACATGACCAATCCCGTGCGGACCGTGCAAGGGCGGCGTGTGACGGTGTCGTTCCCGCAAGCGATCCTCAACCAGACCTTCCCGGGCTCCATCGATCCGCAGGCCGCGATGGCCGACGGCTTCCTGCCGGTGCGACTCACGGTCCAGAGCGGCCAGGTGAACTACGTCGTCTCGACCCTGGTGTCACGGTCATGAGCGCCGCGCCACGACGCTGCGAGGCCGGCTTCACGTTGATGGAGATGCTGGTCGGCGCTGGCATCATGGTCGCGGTCGGGGCCGTGTGCTTCGGCGGCCAGCTGGCCGCCACGAGCACCATGAACGAGTCGGCAGCCCTCGGCGCGCTCGAGGAGCAGGCCATCGTCGCCGTGAAGCACGTCGCTTTCGACGCACGTTGGGCGGACGGGGGCGCGATGCTGTTGTCGACGTCGAACGGTTCACGCCAGATCGATCTGCGCACTGCGGTGGACCTGGCGGGCGGCAATCCAGTGTGGTCTCCGACCGTCACCTACCGCGTCGTGCCGTCGGCGAGCGACAGCAACGGCAACGGCATCGCCGACGAGGGCCAACTCGTCAGGATCCAGAACGGCGCCACCCACGTGATCTGCGACGACGTGGTGCCTTCCGGCTTCACGGCAACACGCACCGGCGACACGTTGGAGATCCAGGTGCGTCTGCTCAGGGTCCACTGCGGCCGTCCCGTCACCGTGACCGCGGCGACCTCGGCCACCATCCGGAACTGACTCTTGGACCAGAGGAACACCATGTCGACGGCCAGTCTCGCATCGCGGCCACGGCCGCAACCAAAGACGCGCCCAACCACGGCTGGCAGCGCCACCGTGATGTGCCTGATGTCGCTGTGCGTCGTCATGTCGTTCGGTACGGCGACGCTGACGATGCTGCTCGCCAGGCAGTCGGTCGTGAGGCGCGCCACCGAAGTCGACGAGGCCTTCACGGCCGCGGAAGCCTCGGTCGACCTCGCGATGACCGAGCTCGGCAACAACAAGGACTACGGAGGCGACGGCATCGGCGTCGTCAGCGGCGGCGCAGGTCGCGCATCGTTCACGGCGACGCTGGTTCCCCCTTTTGCCGGTCAGCAGGCATACACGATCCACGCGACTGGATCCGTCGGCTCGGTCTGCAGGAGGATCGACGTCCTCGTCGTGCCGGCGACCGACGGCGCCCCCGGCTTCGTCGGCCTCGACTCGATCAGCATGTCGACCGGAGTCGTCGACACCTACGATTCCACCAAGGGCAGCTACGCGAGTCAGGCCACGAGCAGCCCGATGCACGCCTGTGCCGACTCGCACGTGCAGAGCAACGGCAACATCGCGTTGTCGGGATCGGCCAGGGTCTACGGCGACGCGATTCCGGGGCCCGGCAGGACCGTGAGCGGCGCCACTGGTGTGAGCGGCTCGACAGCTCCTGCAACGAGCCCAGTCGTCGCGGATGCCTGCGTGTATGCGCCGCCGATCGGTCCGATGGGCTCGGTTGCCGGTTCGATCACCCTGTGCGCCGGGAAGCACCGCTACACCTCCTTCGTCATCAGCGCCGGCAAGGTCGCGACGATCACCGGCGACGTCGAGCTCTGGGTCGACGGCAGGTTCGAGATCGCGGGATCGGGCATCCTCGAGCACGGTGCGCGCCTGACCATCCACCACGGCACCGACAAGTTCACGATCGGCGGCACCGGTTTCGTCAACCAGGATCAGAAGCCCGCCAACCTGACCGTCGATTCGGCGACGACGTCTTCCGTGACCCTGTCGGGCAGTGGAGCCTTCTTCGGCACGCTGCGAGCGCCGCAGGCGCCATTCACCGCGACCGGCGGCGCGGGCATCTACGGTGCGGTGGTCGCGAAGACCATGACGATCAGCGGCGGCACGAGCCTGCACTACGACAAGGCTCTCCGCGCCGGGGGCGGCGCCTACCAACGCCGGCTGACCTGGCCGAGCGACGCCACGGCCCGCAAGTCATGAGCTAGTGGCCGTGCGGCTTGCCGAGGATCGCGAACAGCTCGTCGCGTTTCTCGCGCATCAGCGGTTCGGTGTCCGCCTCGAGGCACATGCGCAGATACGGCTCCGTGTTGCTCGGCCGCACGTTGACCCACCACGTCGCATACGCAACCGTGATGCCGTCGAGGAAGTCGATCTTGCCGTCCTTGTATCTCGCTTCGACCTTCTTCATCAGCGCCTCCTTGTCGGCGACCTTGAAGTTGATCTCGCCCGTGCCGTGATACTTGCGCAGCGCGTCGGCCGCCTGCTTCAGCGTCTTCTTCTCCTGGCTCAGCTGGTTCATCACGAGGATCGCGGCGAGCACGCCGCAGTCCGTGAAGTAGTTCTCGGCGAAGTAGAAGTGACCCGACAACTCGCCGCCGCCGATGCAGTCCTGCCGCCGCATCGTCTCCTTCATGAACGAGTGGCCGACGCGCTCGCGCACGGGGCGCCCCCCCATCTTGACGATCTCCTCGGGCACGACCTTGCTCGAACGCAGGTCGTAGATGATGCCCTTGCCGGGGAAACGCTGCAGCATGCCGCGCGCGAGGATCACGGTGATCAGGTCCGCGTGCACGGTGCGACCCTGCTCGTCGACGAAGGCGCAGCGGTCCGCGTCGCCGTCGAACGCGAGGCCGAGCGCCGCGCGGTGCTGCTTCACGGCCTTGCGCAGCTCGTCGAGATTGGACTCCACGAGCGGGTTCGCTTCGTGGTTCGGGAAAGTGCCGTCGAGCTGGTCGTAGAGCGGCACGACCGTGAGGCCCGGGATCTTCGCGAACGTCGCCGGGGACTCGTGAGCCCCCATGCCGTTCGCGTAGTCGACGACGATCTTCATCGGCGCGTTGCGCGCGCTGAACCCCGCGATGTGCGCGATCCAGTCCTTCTTCACGTCGACGAAGTCGCGTTTGCCCGCGCGGGCTGCCTTCGGCAGTTCGGGGCCGAGCACGAGGCGCTCGATGTCCTTGATGCCCGTGTCCCCGGACAACGGCCGTGCTTCCTGTCGGCAGAGTTTGAAGCCGATGTATTGCTTCGGATTGTGCGACGCCGTCACCGCGAGTCCGCCGTCGCAGGGCAGCTTGCCGATCGCGTAGTAGACCATCGGCGTGCTCGCGAGGCCGATGTCGACGACGTCGCAGCCCTGGTTGAGCATGCCGTCGATCACGGCATCCTGGATCTCGGGCGCCATCGTGCGCATGTCGCGTCCGACGACGAGCCGCTTGGCGGAGAGGAACCGCACCATCGCCGCGCCGATCTTGAACGCGATCCTGGCGTCGATCTGGTCGGGATAGGTGCCGCGGATGTCGTAGGCCTTGAAGATGCTCACGGGTTTTCCTTCACGAGTGCGAGGACGCTGACGAAGCGGGCGCGCCGGGCACGAAGGTGCGGCACGCCATGAGGCCGCGCTCCACGTGACCGTCGTCGACGTCGCGATGTAGCACGAACCGGACGCGGCTCGGGCCGTATTGGGAGGCCAGCACGCCTTGGCTCTTCAGATGCGAGAGCAGTGCTGTGGGCGTGCCGGCCCTGAGGTCGGCCATGACGATGTTCGTCTCGGTCGCGGCGAGGTCGACCGCGCACCACGGCAGCTCCGCGAGGCCGCGCGCGAGCGTGCGTGCGCGTTCGTGATCGGCCGCGAGCAGCGCGGGACCGTCGCGCAGCGCGAGCAGCCCCGCCGCCGCGATCACACCGGCCTGGCGCATGCCGCCGCCGAACGCCTTGCGCACGCGCCGGGCTTCGGCGATGAACTTCTCGTCGCCGGCGAGCAGCGAACCCACGGGCGCGCCGAGTCCCTTGCTGAGGCACAACGTGGCCGAGTCGGCCATCGCCACGAGGTCGCTCGCCTTGCAACCGAGCGCCACGGCCGCGTTCACGAGCCGCGCGCCGTCGACGTGGACCACGAGACCGTGCTTGCGCGCGGAATCCGCGAGCGCGCGCAGACGCGGGGGACCGGCGACGCGTCCGCCCGCCATGTTGTGCGAGTTCTCGAGCAAGAGCAGGCGCGAGCGCGGATGGTGCGGATCGTCGCTGCGCACGGCCGCTTCGACCTGCGCGGGCGTCGGAAAGCCATCGGGGGCCGGGAGCGGTCGCACCTGCGTGCCGGACCAGCGCGCAATGCTGCCGGCTTCGAAGAAGTAGGCGTGACTGCGATCTTCGCAGATCAATTCGTCGCCGGGCCGGCACCACACGTGGATCGCTACCTGGTTGGCCATCGTGCCCGTGGGCAGGAACAAGGCCGCCGGCTTGCCGAGCATCGCGGCTCCTTCGGCTTCGATCGCGCGCACGGTCGGATCCTCGCCGCGCACGTCGTCCCCCACCTCGGCGTTCGCCATCGCGTGGCGCATGGCGGCGGTCGGCAGCGTGCTCGTGTCGCTGCGGAAATCGGCGATCGTTTGGGGCATCCGCCGTCAGGATGCCCAGCGCCTGCCCGATTGCAAGCTGGCCGGCTGCAAGCCGCGGCACCGACGTCGCCGCGGGGCTGGCCGCGTGTTTCGCTGGAGTCAGGCCCCCGCGTCGCGACGTCGCAGCATCACCTGAGCCGGTTTGCCCGCGGTGCTCGGCACCGCAGGCAAGCCGACTCACCGGCCCAGGTCGACGTAGACGCCGCCGTTCTCTTCGGCGAGCTGCTTCAGGAACTCCTTCTGGAAGTCGCCGATCGCGATCGTGTGCAGCACGATGCGGAAGATCTCGTTGTAGCGCCGCACTTCCTTGCGGATCTCGTTCGCCTCGATCAGCTTGCCGACCGAGGGGCGGCCATCGCTCAAGAAGTAGACGGTGTCGAGCGGGCTCTTGAACGTCGACTTGTCGACGGCCGTGATCGGGCCCTTCGACGGCTTCTCGGGATCGACGCCGAACGCGTAGAGCAGGGCCTTCAGCGTGTTCGTCTTGCCGGCTTCGAGGTTCGCCGAGCCGCCGAGACCCGCCGCGGCCAGGTCCTGCGACTCGCTGCCGCCGAGCGGCTGCAGGCCGCGCACGAAGGCCTTCGCGGCGTCGCGATTCACGATGTTGGCCGGCACGAGACGCTTCTTCCACGGATGCAGGTCGGTCGCGAACGCGAGGATGTCGAAGTTGGTCTCGTTCGTCAGCGTGTCGATCGTGTTGATCAGCTCGGTCTGCACGATCGTGAAGCGCTTGCGATCCTTGTAACCCTGGAACTTCTCGACCTCGACGACGAGGTCGTCCATCGAGCCCGAGACGTCGATGATGAACAACACGTTCGTCGACGTGGTCGGGATCTTGGCGAACGTGTTCAGCGGTCCGTCGGTCTTGCCGTAGAGCGCGTCGTACTTCTTGCGGTTCGCGGCCTTCTTCTCGAGCTCCTCGTCGGTCGGGATGCGGTAACCCTGCATCGACTGCAGGTTGTTCCACTGGGCCTGCCAGCGGTCGGCGTCGATGCCGAACTCGAAGCAGGTGATGCGGAACAACGCGTCGGCGCACTCGATCTTCAGGCGGCCCGACTTGCGCAGCAGATCGATCAGCGGCTGCACGGCCTCCTGCGTTCGGAGCTGGCCCACGGCCGTGATCGCCGCCGATTGCACCTGCCATTCGGAGTCGGTGAGCAAAGCCGTCACCGCCTTGCCGTGTTCCTTGAGCTTCTGTGCCGCCACCAGATCCGCGGCCGCCATGCGCACCAACGCGTCGGAATCGACGAGCATCTTGCCGACCAGGGTCGCCGCGATCGGGAGTCCGATGCTCTGGATCGCGCGGGCGGCCTCGAACTTCACGGTCGACGTGGCCTTGGCATCGGTGGCGACCGCTTCGATCACGGGGGCCGCTTGCTTGACCTTGGCGCGTCCGAGCACGCGGATCAGGATCGCGGCCTGTTCGTTGTCCTTGAGCTTCGGCAACTCGTCGATCCAGGCCTGGAACGTCGCCTGCTCGGTGTAGGTCGACAGCACGTCGAGCGCGGCCTGCTGCACGGCGACCGGAGTGTTCTTGAGCAGCTTGACGAGCTCCTGGGCTGCGGGCACGCACTCGTTGGCCTTCAGCGTCATGATGGCCTCGATCTGCACCGACTCCTCCTTCGCCCCCTTCTTCATGTACTTGGAGAATTCCTTGACGGCGTCGAGCCGGGCTTCGAGGTCCTGCTGGGCGGGTGCGGCAACCGCCAGCGACAACACGAAAAGAGCAGCCGCGAATAGGGATTGGCTCATGGAGTCGGCACAGAGGGGAGCCAATAGGCTAGCCGCTCGGGGCCTGGCCGACACGCCCCGCAGGGGCAACTTCCCTCGGGCCGGAGCGACTGGCCGCGACGGTGAGTCGCGGCGTGCTTCGCTCAGCGCGGCGGGCGCGGCGGCGTCGAGAGCGCCGGCTTCTGGGTCGTCGGCGACGGCGGCATCATCGGTTGGCCCGTGCCGAGCTCGCGCTCGGCCAGCCGGCGCAGCCAGTTGTCCTCTTCGCTCGTGGTGTCGAGGCGGACCGACAGATCGTCGTCGCCCTGCACGACCGCACCGATCGCGGAGCGCGGCACCATCACGCGGTTCTTGCGGAACTCGAGCACGACGTGGTCGTCGGCGATCTGGCTCAGGATGCCACCGACGAGCCGGTTGTTGTTCGTGAGTCTCACGAAGCCTGTAGTCACCTTCTGGAGCTCAGCGTAGTCGGACGAGCCGAGCTCGGTCAGGCGCGCAATCGCGTCGAGCTGCAGCGTGATCTCGCCGCCTTCGTCCACGAGCTTCAGCGTGATGGAAGTCGCGTCCGCTTTCTTGACGCCGCCGATGAAGTAGTTGCCGTTGTGGAGCTGCGCGAACGCCTTGCTGCCCGGCATGACGCCTTGGACCGCGGTCGCGGAAGGCGGAGGCACGAAGGTGTGTTCGCCGATCTTCAGGTCCTCGCTGACGCGGATCAGACCGGGCTGCTGCGTGCCGGGTGGGCCCTGGCGCGCGGCCACCGGCCACGGCCCTGACTCGGGTTGCGGCCCGACCACGACGACGGGCACCACGGGGTTCGTGGGTACTTGCGGCTGCGGATCGACGACGACGGGGACCACGGGCGGCTGCGTCGGTCGCGGATCGGAGGCCACGGGCTGCGGATCGACGGTGACCGGCGTCACGGGTGGAGGCGTCGGAACCTGCGCAACCGGATCGCTCGACACCGGCAGCTTCGGGACCTCGACGTCGACCGAGAGGTTGGGGCGCAGCACCTTTGCCAGTTCCACGCGCGGTGGCTCGAGGTGCAGTCCGACCAGCTCCGGACGGAACACGGCGACTGCGCCACCACCGAGCAGCAGCAACACGATCGCCGCCGACGCGACCCATCGGCCGCGGCGTTTGTGCTCCCAGCGCACGGCACCGATCGGCCGGATCGCGGCGCGATCGATCTTGTCGGAGTCGGCGACGACTTCGTGGCCGTCGTCCCCCACGCCAGCGCCGACCAGCTCGCCTTCCTCTTCGTAGGCGGGACGCTCGACGCGAGCCAGCTCGGCCCCTTCGTGCAGCGCATCCATGTCGGTTTCGGGCAACGGCTCCCAACCCGGCTGGGCCGGCTCTTCGTTGGCCGACAACTCGCCGGCCTGGGTTTCTTCGCCTTCCACGGTGAACGTGCTCGAGTTCTCGAACTGCTCGATCCCGTCACCATCCTCGGGCGCTCCGACGACTTCGAGTTGCTGTTCGCTGTCGAGCTCGAATTCCTCGTCCTGAGCCTCGGTTTCCGAGGACGTCTCCTCCTCGCTCTTGGGCTTGGGTCTGGCGTTCGGCTCGAGCTCGAGTCCATCGCCGTTCCACGTCGACGGACCACCTTCGGCGAACTGCGGCGTGCCTTCGAAGCTCTGGTCGAGACCCTTGGTGTCGTCCGTGAAGAGGACGTCATCGGGGTCGGTCGGATCCCCCGCGGCCGGTGCCTTCTTGGGCTTGGCCGGCATGTCGAACAGCTTGTCGAGGTCCTCGCCCTTTCCCCCGAGGTCTTCGACGATGAAGTCGTCATCGAGGAAGTCAGAATCGTCGTCGCGCTTCTTTTCGCCGGTCATTGATGCTCCGTTCCGCTCGAGTCCACGGAGTTATCGGCAGCGTGGTCCCGACTACTGATGCCCGGAAATCAGTGGCCGGACGCGGAGCGCTCGCACCGTCGTCTGCCGGCTGCCGTCAGCTGGACCATCGCTCGCATCGCAAGTTCCCGCGCACGCCGCTGCGGCGATGGGTGCGAAACACGCAGGGAGGAGGTCCCGCAGATGGCCTCAGCCCTCGGCAGCGAGCTCGCGACTGAGGTCCGAGGACGGCAGCAGGCGCCGCACGCCACCGCGCAGCACGGTCAATCCCTGCGCGTCGATGTACTCGAGCAACGGAATCAGATACTTGCGACTCGTGTCGAGGCCGTCGCGCAGGCTCGGGATGTCGAGGATCTCACCATGCTTCAGGCAGTTCGTGCGGATCGCGCGCATCACCTTGCGCACGACGCTCGAGCCATAGAAGTGGTCGCCGACCTTGTCGATCTTCCCCTCGTCCTGGGCGCGGTCGAGCAGTGACAGCAGCGGATCGCCGCGCAGGCCCGACGCGGCCTCGATCTCCGCGAGCTCGGGCGGCCGGAAGCCACGCTGCTCGCACTCGGCGACGATGCGATCGAGCCGCTGCTGGTCCTGCGGCGGCAGCGGCTTCAGCCGGTCGAGGAACAGGATCTGTCCCTGGCGGCCGGTCCGCACGCGGCCCGCGGCCTGTAGCCGGTCGAACACGCAGTCGATCAGCACCTGCGGCAGCGTCTTGGTCGTGCGCAGCGCCGTGCGTTTGATCGACGCGGCGGCCGGCCTCTGGTGCAGCATGCGCTCGACGGACTGCAGCAGTTCTTGTTCGCCGGCGACCACGAGACGGCGTTGGAACACGCGCATCGACTTCTGGTGCAGCTCGGCCTCTGGCATGGTTGCGACCGTGTCGAGCACCTTCGTCTCGGTCGTCTCGAGGGCGCGCGCGAGATCGTCGACGGTGCGGCCTTCGGAGCCGGCCTGCTCGAGCTCGTGTTCGATGCGGGCCTCGGGGCGGTCGCCGGCAGCGAGGATGCCGGCCAGCTCGTTGCCGAGGTCCTTGCGCCGGTATCTGCCCGTGTGTTGCAGACGCAGCACGCGGCCGCCGCCGATCGTGATCGCGGGGTTCTGCAGCCGCAGCAGGAAACGATCGTTGTGCGCGCAGCAGACGTCTTCGTCGAGCTCGAGCCGCGCCGCGAGGCTCTCGCCGGGTCCGACCTCGTCGCGGTCGAGCAACAGCAGCTGGCCGCGCACTTCGATCGTGCCAGTGTGGAAGCGGATCGGAGCGCGGTGCGCGAGCCGCGGCGCCCGCAACGTCAGCGCGAGATCGATGTCGACCGCGTCGCCGACCGTGAACGTGCCGGGCTCGCAGCAGACCATGCCGCGGTGCACGCCGGACTCGCGCGCATCGGGTACCGACAGCGCCGTGCTGTGCCCCGCGACGGCCTCTTCGACCTTGCCGCCGTAGGCGTGGATGCCGCGCACCTTGACGCGTTCGCCGATCGGCAGGATCTCGATCTCCGCTCCCTGGCGCACGGCTCCGCTCATCGGGATGCCGGTGACCACGGTGCCGATGCCCGGCAGCGAGAACACGCGTTGGATCGGCATGCGGAACGGACCGTGGCTCTGCCTCGGCTCGACCGCGAGTGCTTTGGTCTCGAGCTTCTGTCTCAGCTCGGGAATGCCTTCACCCGTGATCGAGCTCACGCGCACGACTTCGGCGCCACTCAGGACCGTGCCCTGCACGAGCTTTCGCACCTCGTCGGCCGCCATGTCGGCCAGCGCCGGGTCCACCATGTCGATCTTCGTCAACACGATGAGGCCGCCGCGCACGCCGAGCAGATCGAGGATGTCGACGTGCTCGATCGTCTGCGGCATGACGCCGTCGTCGGCGGCGACGACGAGCATCGCGAGGTCGAGCCCGGTGCAGCCGGCGACCATGTTGCGCACGAAGCGTTCGTGGCCCGGCACGTCGACGAGGCCGAGCCAGCGGCCGTCGCCCAGCCGCAGCCGCGCGAAGCCGAGGTCGATCGTGAGCCCGCGTTCCTTCTCTTCCTTGAGGCGATCCGGATCGATGCCCGTGAGCGCCTTTACGAGACTGCTCTTGCCGTGGTCGATGTGTCCGGCGGTGCCGACGACGACCGGGTGGATCTGGCGGGCCATCAGCGATCTCGCCTCCGCGCTGCTGGCATCGCCGCGATCGGGCGGCCGGGGTTGGTCCGCCGGTTCGTGGGTCGCCCCGCGGCGATGGACACTACTGGCTCCCCATGTAGAGGATGCGCTGGCACGAACCGCAGCGGACCACGACCGACTTGCCGAGCAGCCTCGCCGTGTCGTTCATCGTGATCTTGTTGTAGCAGCCCTGGCAGTAGCTCTTCTCCACGGCACAGACGCCGATGCCCGAGCGCGTCTTGAACAGGCCGTCGTATTCGCGCAGCAGGTCGTCGGGGATGCCCTCGGTCAGTGCCTTGCGGCGCTGTCGCACCGCGGCGATCGCCCCCGCGCGCGACGAACGCAGCAGATCGGCTTCGACGAGGAAGCCGTCGAGCGTCTTGCGTTCCTCTTCGTAGGTGGCCTGCGCCGCCGCCACGTCCGCGCGCTGGGCCTCGACGGACTCGAGCAGCTTGAGGCACTCCTCCTGCGTGACGTCGCGGTCCTTGCGCACGGCTTCGATCTGGAACAGCGTCGCCTGATACTCCGCGTTGTTGCGCACCGTGTTGAGCCGCTCGTTGAGCCGCTTGATCTCGTCGTCGTTGCCGCGGATGGCTTTGTCGAGGGCCCTAGAATCGAGCTCGGCCTTGACGAACCGACTGCGGCGTTCCGTCGCGACGCGCTCGGCCTCCTCGAGCTTTCGCCGCCGTCTCGCTTCCTCGGCCGGCAGCGAATCGAGGTCTTTCGTCAGCGATGAGATCTCCTGGTCGACCTTCTGCAACTCGAGCAGCTTCTTGACGTGGGGGTGCACCGGATCCTTGCGCGAGAACTACCGCGACCTGCGGGGCTGCGGAGTGTAGCCACGCGTCTCCATCGCTCAAGGGCTCGGGGGCCGCGGAGGGCTGCTCCGGAGCCGCCGCGAACGGGTTGCATCCGTGTGACCTGCCCGTGCGACCCGGCCGTGTGGCCTAGCCGGGGTCACCCACCGCGCTGTCGAAGAACCCCCCGAGCCTGCGCGCGCGCACGGGGTGCTGCAGCTTGCGCACGGCCTTGGCCTCGATCTGGCGTACCCGTTCCCGCGTCACGCGGAAGATGCGGCCCACCTCCTCCAGCGTGTAGGTGTAGCCGTCGCCGATGCCATAACGGAGCTTGATGATCTCGCGCTCGCGGAAGGTCAGCGTGCTGAGCACGCTCTCGATGCGCTCCTTCAGCATCTCGCGGCTCGCGCTGTGAACGGGCGACTCGACGGACTCGTCCTCGATGAAGTCGCCGAAGTAGGAGTCGTCCGAGTCGCCGATCGGCCGATCGAGCGAGATCGGGTGCTTGCTGATCTTCATCACGCGCTTGGCTTCGTCGACGGAAACCTGCGCGGCCTCGGCGACCTCCTCGATCGAGGGCTCGCGACCCTTGAGCTGCGTGAGTTTCTTGGAGACGTTGCGCAGCTTCGACATCGTCTCGATCATGTGGACCGGGATGCGGATCGTGCGCGCCTGGTCGGCGATCGAACGCGTGATCGCCTGGCGGATCCACCACGTCGCATACGTCGAGAACTTGTAGCCGCGCCGGTATTCGTATTTCTCGACGGCCTTCATGAGGCCCGTGTTGCCTTCCTGGATCAGGTCGAGGAACGACAGGCCGCGATTGCGATACTTCTTCGCGATCGAGACGACGAGACGCAGGTTGCCGGACGACAGCTTGCGTTTGGCATCCTCGTAGTTCGCATACGCCTGCCGCAGGAACTCGAGCCGCTTCTGCAGTCGTTCGATGGTCTCGAGTCCGTCGATCTGCATGTCCATGAGACGGCGCCGCGTCTCGAGCGCATCGGGGTTCTGGAGCTGGGCGCCGCGATACCGCTGCAGGCGGGCCTGCAGCCGCGTCATCTCGTGGATGCGGCTCTCGAGCAGATCGATCATCGGCCGCACCTTCTTGCCCTGGAGGTTGAGCTCCTCGATCAGGGCCACGGCCTTGCGGCGCCGCGAGAAGATGCGCTTCTTCGTGATCACCGCCTGCTCGGCGCTCAGTCGGTCGGAAACCAGCTGCATGAAGTCGTTGCGCGCCGCCTGGTAGATGAGCCGCAGCGTCGCGATGTTGCCGGGCAGGCGGTCGGACAGGTCGGCCTTGCCGACCTCGGGATCCTGCTGGTTGACCTTCAGCGTGCGATCGAAGGCCAGCTCTCCCTTGAGCACGTCCTCGAGGATCTCGATCGCATTGCTGAGGCCGAACCCTGACGACAGCACTTCCTTGCGGAACTGCTTGCGCGTGAGCTCGATCTTGCGCGCGAGCGAGATCTCCTCCTCGCGCGTGAGCAGAGGGATCTCCCCCATCTGCGTCAGATACATGCGCACTGGATCGTCGATCTTCTCGGTGATGTCGACGATCGGCGTCGAGAGCTCGGCTTCGGTCGGCTCGGCGATGTCGAGGTCGGGTGACATCTCGATCTCGTCGGCGCCGCCGTCGTCGCCGCCTTCTTCGTCCTTGCGTGCGCCGGCCTTCTTGCCCTTCTGCTTCTGCTCGTCCTCGACGACGTCGAGGCCGGCTTCTTCGATCATGGCGATCGCAGACTCGATCTTCTCGGGCGACGACATGTCGTCCGGAAGCACGCTGTTCAATTGAGCGAGGGTGATCGATCCCGTCTTGCGATGCGTCTTGATCAGGATCTTGATCTTCTTGTCGAACTCGGTCGGTACGGCCATTGGGGGAATATGTTCACTGGTCGCCGCAGCTGGGCTGCAACGCGGATGGACGGTCTCGCAGGCTAGGAGATTGGCGGTCGCGGTGACACTCAGGGTTGCTGTGGCGATGGGGTTGTCGGTTCGGATGCGTTTGCCGCGTGGCTCGCGCGCCCGCTGCTGTTCGTGTCGGTGGCCGTGGCTTCGCGCGGGCGATCGGCCTCGCGCGGGCGATCGAGTCGCATGCGGTCGAGCAGACGCTGCTGCAGTTCGGCCGCCGCGGCGGAGTCGCCCACGGTGAGTGCCTGCTGCAGCTGCTGGCGCCAGACCCGCCGCTGCGGTCCACCGCGTAGACGGCGCCTGCCCTCGAGCAGACCGACCAGAACGGCCTCCGGGTCGGGGATTTTCGCGGCCCGTGCGTGGGCCGTGCCGAGCACGGCGAGCAGGGGGGGCTGCTCCGCCGCGCGCGCGAACAGGTATTTCAGCAGTTCGTCCGTGGTCAACCGGCCCAGCGCCACGCCGTCGGTGGCCATCGCAAGCAGCGTCGCGAGGTCCGCCGACTCGAGCGGACCGTCGGCCGTGATGTCATGGGACTCGAGCAGGTGGGGCTGTCGCAGCAGGCAGGCGAGCAGATCGGCTTCGGAGCGCTGCAACAGGCTCGGGGGCGCCTCTACCGCCTGCGCCGCATCGCCGGACGGCTCTGCGGCGCGTTCGCCAGGACCAGCATGGCGCTTCGTCTTGGCGAGCAGTCGCTCGAGCGTCGGAGCCGGCACGGCCAGATGACGCGCCATCTCCTGCGTGAGCGCCGCCTGCCGGACCGGGGACTCGACCAGCCCGAGCAGGCCCGAGCACTCCTGCGCGGCGGCTTCGACGCCCACGGCCTTCGACAGGTCGAGGCGACGACGCAGCAGGCGGAACCAGACCGCCAGCGCGTCTTCGGCGCCGTCGATCACGTCGGCAAAGCGGGCGCGGCGTTCCGCGACGAGTTCGGGGTCTTCGCCCGCGCGCGCGGTGACGACGTCGGCAGGATCCTTCGCCGAACCGTCTTCGGCGTCGCTCATCAGCGCGATGCGGACCGGCAGGCGGCTGTTCACGAGCTCGCGCATCGCGCGCTCCGCGGCCTGCATGCCGGCGCGATCGCCGTCGAACATCAGCACGATGCCCTCGGTCGCGTAGCGCTCCACGGTCTTCGCGTGGTCCGCGGTGAACGCCGTGCCGAGCGAAGCGACGGCTCCCGTGAAGCCGGCCAGATGACACGCGATCACGTCGGTGTAACCCTCCATGACCACGATGCGGCGCTGCCCGGCCTGCTTCGTGACATGAAGGCCGAACAGCACGCGCCGTTTGCTGAAGAACGGCGATTCCGGCGAGTTGAGATACTTTGGCGGCTTGTAGTCGCCGACGGGTTCGTTGCCGGGGGCGCCCGGAACGAGGCGGCCGCCGAAACCGACCGTGCGCCCGCGTTCGTCGTCGATCGGGAACATCACGCGGCCCGCGAAGACCTCGCGGCCGTTCTTCAGCAACCCGGCCTGCTCGAGCACCTCGCGCGACAGATTCCGTTCCTTGGCATGGCGCAGCAGTGCTCCAGGAGCAGGATGATGACCGAGACGCCACGGCTCGATCGCGTCGCTCAGCCCGCGTTGCTCGAGATACTCGCGTGTCAGGCGACCCTCGGCCGAGCGCAGCGACGCGTGGAAGAACCCCGCCACCTCGGCGAGAACCGCGTAGGGATCAGGTCCCTTCGGCTCGTTGCCTTGCTTGCCCTTCCACACGCCCTCGAGCGAGATCCCGGCTCGATCGGCGAGCACTTCCATGGCCTGCCGGAACGTATGACCGTCGCGCTCCATGAGCCACGTGAAGACGTCGCCCGTCTTCTGGCAGCCAAAGCAGTGGAAGTGCTGCGTCTCGCGGAACACCGTGAAGGACGGCGAGTTCTCCGCATGAAACGGACACAACGCCACGAGGGTCCGGCCGCGCGGCTTGAGCGGCAGGTAGCTCTCGATCAAGGCGACGAGGTCCGTCGCTTCCTTGATGCGCAGTTTGGCGTCCTCGAAACGATCCATTGCGGCGTGTGCTGAGTTGCTGTCGGGCTGCGGGGCGGCTTGGAGTGGAGCAGCGGACCGACACGGCTCGGCGTAACCTCTCCGGGCCGTGGCAACGAATGGTACCTCCACCGCAGCCTTCCGGCGTGCTGCTTTGCTACCGTTCTTGGCGGACTGGAACGGTGACCCCTGGCGCACGCCAGGAGCAGCCATGCCAACCGCCATTCCGCCACCCATCTGCTGCCCCAACGGCGCACTGCCCTGCGGAATTGGCGCTCGTGTCGAGGGCCTGTCCGATCCGGAGATGATGATTGGAGTCCCGGGGACGCTGCGTGTTGAGGAACCCCTCTTTGTATCACCCTGTGGGTGGCTGTCAAGCTGGCTGTCGTGCTGCCGCGTCACACCGGCGGTAGCTGCCGGCAGGCCCGCCACCAGGCCAGGATCACGGCCGGGGGGAACTGTTCGGCCCGGGCTCCCCGTGCCGCGGGTTCGAGTTCCGGCGGCACCCGGCCGATCGCGGCGGCGGCGGCGGCGATCGTCGTGCGCAGCACCTTGCGCCGCTGCTGGAACAGCTGCCTCACGAACGCCGCGAATTCGCGCCGCGCCGACGCGGGTTCGAGCGCGTCGGCCCGCGGTTCGAGTTGCAGCACGGCCGAGGCGACCTTGGGTCGCGGGCGGAACACCTGCGGGGGCACTTCGCGAACGACCTTGGCCAGAAACGCCGCCTGCACGGTCGCGGACAGACCGCCGTAGTCGGCCGTGCCGGGACCGGCTGCGGTGCGTTGCGCGAGCTCCTTCTGCAACAGCAACACCGCGCACGCGGGCAACGGATCGAGGGCCGTGAGCTCGGCCAGCAACGGCCCCGACGCCGCATACGGCAGGTTCGCGACGACGAGGAACCTGCCGCCGTTGCCGACGGCCGCGCGTGCCGCCTGCGCGATCGCCGGGAGCAGCGTGCGGCCAGGCCCACCCAACGCATCGGCGAGGATCCACTCGATGTTGCCCTGATCGCGCAATTCGTCGCGTGCGATCGACAGCAGGCGCTCGTCGATCTCGATGCCCACGACGCGCCCCGCGCGCTGGGCCAGCTCGCGCGTCAGGAAGCCGAGGCCGACGCCGATCTCGACGACCGTGTCGGCAGCGGTGGGCGCCGCGCGCTCGGCGAGCCAGCGATGCAGCGACGGGTCGAGCAGGAAGTTCTGCCCCAGCGCGCTGCTCGGCCGGAACCCGACCTCCTGCATGCGGGCCAGGTAGCGCGAGAACGGCTCGCGCTCGTTCCTGTCAGCGGCCGCCACTGGAGCTGTCCTGCGTTTCCAGCAGTTCCACGAGCGTGCGCACCACAGGTGACTGCTGGTCGATGGACCCGAGCTCCGCCACGACGGATGGCCACACCGCGGCGAGCGCCGCGCGGTGGCGGCCGCGCAGCACGAACCGCCGCAACTGCTCGAGATCCTGTTCCTTCACGTCGTGCGACTGGAGCACGAGTGCCTGCAGCAGACTCCGCGGTGTCGCGCAGACGCGGAACCCTGTCCGATCGCGGCGATCGCTCGACAACACCGCTTCTACCAACTGCGTCATCTTCGTCGAGAAGTCCGCGCCGACGACCTCGCGCGGCACCTGACCTCCGCCCATCTCGACGAGGCAGGAGAGCGGCACGAGACCACCGGCTTCTTGCCAGACCGCGAGTGCAGGGAAACTCAGCACGCGCTGCCAGAGGATGCTGGCCGATGCCAGCGGATCGAGCTGGTTCCTCGAATGCGGCTCCTGCGGAACCGGGACTCGCTGACGCTCGAGCAGATAGACGACGGCTTTCCCATCGAATAGGGAAAACACGCCACGCAGAACCGTGCGCGTCGACACGGCTGTCTCGGCATCGCGTGCCCACCAGTCCGGCGGCACTGTCTCCGTCCACTCGCTGACGTTGCCGACGAGATCGTAGGGCTGGTCGCTGCCGGGCCGACGCCCCGACTCGAACGTGCCGACCGGCGTGGGCTCGCCGAGGCCGAGCTCTCCCGTGTTCGTTCGCGTGCGGTCGTCCTTGTCGCCCCACGGATACCCGAGGCGCCCGTCCGCCAGCGCGGCGAAATCCCACTCCTCGCGCCGCGGCAAGCGTGAAAAGCGCCACGCGGCGAACGCGCGTGCCTGCCGCAGATCGACGCGGCCGACCGGCAGCGAACCATCACCGAGCACGTTGGCCGCGTCTGCGTCGACCGCGCGACCGGCGTTGGTCGCCGCGAACTCGCGCCAGTCGGCCCGCGTGACCTCGAACCGGTCCAGGAAGAACGCCGGTTCGCGATCGCCGGGTCGCTCGAACAGCACGAAGTCCCGCAGGGATCCGAACTGGCCCGAGCGCGGCGGCGTGGCGGCCTGCGGCGTCGTGACCGGCTCCGGACCGCAGGCCGCGAGGAACCCGCAGCAACCGACTAGCCAGTGAGTGACGTAGAGGGTTGCCGCGTTACGGAGCAATGGGGATCACCGCTCCAGCATCAGCAACTCGACGCGGCGGTTCTTCTGCCGGGAAGCATCGTCGGTGCCCGGCACTGCCGGCCGGAACTCGCCGTAGCCGGCGACGCCGATGCGGTCGGCCTTCAAGCCGCCGGTCTGGATCAGGAAGTCGGCCACGACCATCGCGCGTTCGACCGACAGGCGCAGGTTCGTGCCCCACTGACTGCGTTGGATCGGCGTGTCGTCGGTGTGGCCTTCGACGCGGATCTTCGGGGTCGCGAGCTTGGTCGCAAGCTCCTTCAGCGTGCTCTTACCCTGTTCGGACAGCGTGTTCTGCCCCGGCGCGAACAGCACGCCGCCAGCGACCCGGAACGCGTAACCCTCGTCCGTCTTCACGAACTCCACACCGGCCTGCGCCGACGGCGTTCCTGCGCCGTACTTGGCCAGCAGCTCGTTGATCTTCGCCTTCTGCTCCTCGATCCAGGACGCATCGGCCGCGCGTTTGCTCAGGTCACCGACCTCGCCCCGCAAGCGCTCGTTCTCGGCGCTCAGCTTCTTGATGTTGTCGGACAGGTCCGCGATCTGTCCCTGCAGGACATTGTTGGCGGCCAGGGCCGCGCGGTGGGTCTCGGGATTGACGCAGGCTGCCGACGCCAGGAACAGCGCGGCCATCATCAAGGTGTGTTTCATGGAATGCCCCCTCGCTTCTGAATTGGGTGCTGCGCGCCCGACCGGTGGTGCGCCCAGCGGCGGCCAACGTAGCGGGCTCGGCAGGCTTTTGCCAATGAAGTCGCGCGCACGAACACGCGCAACTTGCCCGCGGCGACCTCAATCCAAGGTCAGCGGATCCGACGCCGCAGCGGGGCTGGCTGCGTGTTTCGCCGTTGTTGTTTCCCCGCGTTGCGGCGTCGCAAGATCACAGAGCGGGTCGCCCCTTCGGGGCGAGCCGCTCTACTTCGCCGCCTTCGGAGCAAACACCGAGGTGAGGAAGCCGGCCTGCGGCGACGCTTCCTTGGAGACCGAATAACCGATCAAGGAACCCCAGATCATGACCAGGGTCCCGAGGATCGCGGCCGCGAGGACCCAGGTTGGTTCCTTGCCAGGCTCCGTGACCACTGCCGCGCTGCGGCCGCGCCCCGCGGTTGAGGGACGCTTCGAGGGAATCGCCGGCGCCGGCGCAACGTCGTCCTCGGCGAGCAGCGTGTCCTCGTCGGAGATCTGCTCGGTGACCATGCCCGTGTCGTCTTCGAGCGAATCGGCGAACGAGAGGTTCGAATCGCCGGCGGCCTTCGCGGTCAGCGCCGTGATGTCTTCCTTGCGGAACTTCATCGAGTCGCCGTCGCGGAACGCACGGATCTCGCCTTCAGAAACCAGCTTCTTGAGTTCTTCGCTGCGCATCTTGAGCTCGCGCAACGCCTTCTCGAAGGAAAGGAAATCATCAGTCTTGTCGGACACGGACTACCTCACTACGTCGCAGAGGGGAGAGGGATCTGGATATGGGAGAGGACCCCGGGCCGACATTGTGTGCCGAGCTCGGGGGCCCGGGGAGCTTACCCGACAATCTTCTTTTGGGTAGGCACTACTTGCGGCCTGGCTCGAGGCCGGTCTTGACCTCGTGGTCCTTCTTGCCGCGCTTGTCGAACTGCTCCTTGAGCTGTTCGTAGTCGTACTCGCTGCGGTCGTTGTAACCCTGCAGCTGCAGATCGAGGTCGATCCGGCGCGCGCCGACCAGCATGATCCGGCGCTGCTCGGCGGACCCGCCGCGCGCCTCGTAGACGGCCAATTGGCGGCTCTGCGTGTCGATGAGGTAGAGCACCGAAGTGCCCACCCCATAGCTGCCCGTCACCGCGACGAAGCCGTTGCCACTGGCGGATTGGCCGCCCGACTCTTCGCTGTAGACCACGGTCGGGGCCGGAGGCTCGACCGGGGGCTCGATGGGCGCCGGCGGCGGATTCACGGGGCCGCGACCCTGGGCGTTCAACACGTTGGGCACGATCTGGCCGAGCAGGAATGCGGTGCCGAAACCGGCGCCGAGGAGGAAGATCTGTTGCCAGGACTTCATAGCGTCATTGGGCGACCGGAGGGGATTCCGGAGGGGATTGCGGTCGGGTCGAGCACTCTACCGCGGCTCCGCCACGCGTGCGAACCCCCCGTGGCGAAGGAAGTGCAGCACCTGGAGGATCGCCGCGGGTGAGTAGGAGATGGCCGTGTGGCTCAGGGGCAGCGTCACGCTGTCGCGCGCGCCCGTGAGAGCCGCTTCGCCGATGGCCACGGTGCCATCGTCGCGACCGGGAATCGAGCGGTTGCCCTCGCCGAGGTCGCCGACGATCGTGCCCGACACCTCGGCCGCCGGGATCGGCCGCTGGTGCAGCGCATTGCCAGGGGACAACTCGGAGGCCGCTGCCTCCCCCATCAGGAGCGGGAACAGGAACCAGTGTTTGCGCAGGTCCGCGAGCACGGCCCCGCGATGCGGCGTAGCGAGATAGACGCAGGCCGTGACGGGTCGCGCGTCGGGACCGCGCAGATACTGCTCGATCACGAGCCCGCCGAGCGAATGCCCGACGAAGTAGAGCTCGTCGACCGGAGCCGGTGCGTAGATGCGCTCGACTGCCGCGTGCAAGAGCACCGCGGCGTCCTCGATGCTGGCCCTCGTGCTCGGATAGCCTGGATTGTGCACCTCGTAGCCGTGCGCGCGCAGCGTGCGTTCGAGCCGGCCCAGCGAAGCCGGCGTGCGCCACAGGCCGTGCTGCAACACCACGACGCGGCGGCGCCCGTCGGCGGGCGCGTGCAACGCCGTTTCCGACACGTCGCCGCCGAGGTTGAGCGCGACGTCGAACGGCCACGAGATCACGATGCCGAAGCACACGGCGATGCCGTGTGCGGCGGCGATCGCCGCGACGACGAGGCCCGCGATCCGCAGCCAGCGCCGGCGCTTGGGGCGAGGCTCAGTGGTCAATGAGCACCTCCGCGATCCCGCTGTGCAGCCGAGCCGACCGTCGCAGCTCGCGCAGGACCGCCGCTTCGTGCCGGCCGAGCGCTTGCAGACGCGGCGTCACGTCCTGCGCCGCGAGCTCTGCAGCGATGGCCACGTAGGCCGACTCGTGGCGAGCTTCGGCCTCGCAGAGGTCGTCGTAGAACGCGGCGAGCTCGTCGTCGTGTCCATGCAGCGCGCCGGCGAGCAGCGCCATGCGCTCGCACGAGCGGGCCTCGATGATGGCCGAGACGAGCAGCTCGTCGACGAGCCGCGCCGGCATCGTCGTCGTCACCGCGGCCTTCAGCCGCTCCGCGTAGCCGGACGGCAACTGGGAAACGAACGCGATGCCGCGGCGGTCGAGCAGTCGCAGCGTGCGTTCGAAGTGCACGAGCTCCTCGCGCGCGAGCGCCGAGAGCACGCGTTGCCACTCGGCCCCGCTGCGCAGGCGGAACATGAACGACATCGCCGTCGACGCGGCTTTCCGCTCGAGATGCGCCTGCTCGACCAGCATCTCCGCCGTGTGCGCGCGCATGGCGTCGGCCCAGCCGGCCGGCGTGACGAACTGCAGCGTGGTGTGGAACGGTCGGCTCGCGCCACCGCTGGGGCGCTTCTCGTCCACGGTCTTGCCGGCATCGACGTCCACGAGGCGCAGAGCCTATCCGCTCACCGGCGAAACTGCCGCGGGGGTCTCTTCGCCCGGGTGGCTCGGCCCCATCGCCGCAGCGGCGGCGGATGGCTGTCTTGTCGTGCTCGGCAACGACGCGTTGCGGCGATGACCAGACAACCGCCGCGTGGTCGCAGTCACAACCGAAAACGATAGACGGCGATGTCGTCGACCACGATTGCCTGTGCCTTCGTGTCGAGCAGCTGCGTCAGCGGCGAGTTGCGGTGTTCAGGCGGGACGACGAAGCCGATCATGCCGCGGCTGCCGACGACACGACCGTACGCGAGCATTGCCTCGAGGCGTTCGGGCGTCGTGATCGAGTACCACACGACCGTGTGTCCGAAGTAGCGGTTGGCAACCTCGGGTGCGCTGGTCAGTGTCGTCGAGCAGCCGCGCAGATGCGGCAGCGCCTTCTCGATGAGCGCGATCGAGCCGTTCTCGACGAACTCGAATCGGCCGATCACCACGTGCGTCCACACCGTTCCGAACAGCGCCGTGGCGACCGCGGCGGCGATCAACACCGAACCGATCCAGCGCCTTGCAACAACGGCGCTCGAGCGCAGCCGGGCACCGGCAACCGGCACGATGGCGCCGAGCGCCGCGAAGCCGGCAAACCCCTGCAGCGACCAGAACGCGTGGTCGAGCGCGTGCGAGAACATGAGGCCAACGTTGCACAGGCCGGGCACGCTCAGCGCGAGACCCAGGTAGGCGATGGTTCGCCAGGTGCCATGGCGTGAGAACGCCGCGAGCGAGCCGCCGAGCAGTGCCAACGCGAACGACGGCCAGTTGCCGTAGACCAGGAAGAGCTCGTGCGAGGCTGCCCGCACACGCAATCCCACGGGCACCGATTCCACACCCGCAGCGTCGGACGCGAGCACTTCGCGCAGCTGCTCGACGAATGCGAGCGGACCGCCGAGCACGAGCCCGTAGTGCAAGGCCAGGACGAGGAAAGCCAGCACCGACACCGGGAAGAACGAGAACACCGATCTGATGGCCCGCCAGCGCTGCGGCACCATGAGCGCGAGCGCGAACATCGCAACACCCCAGAAGTAGCCCGGGTAGTCGAGCGAGCTCGTGACGAAGAAGCAGGCGGCCGTGCGCAGCCAGGAACGGGCCGTCGGAGCGACGAGGTGGCGGTCGAAGCTCCACACGGTCGAGAGACCGAGGCTCAGCACGGCGCCGTCCTGCAGCACCATCGGACCGAAGTACGCGACCAGGGGGCTCGTCGTGAACAGCAGCGTCGTGATCCCTGCGGTCAGGGTGCCGAGCCACCGCCGCGCGAGTGCGAACAGCGCAAACAGACCGGGCAGGAACAGCGCGAGCTGGGTCAGCCGGAAGACGCACGGGTTGTGACCGAACGACCACGCACAGGCCGAGATGAACAGCCAGTAGCCCGGTGGATGGTGCCAGTTGACGCTGCGGATCAGCTCCCCGTCGTCATCGGTGATGAACGCCGGCGTGCCGAGCGTGACGCCGAGGCCGTAGGCCAACGTCTGCGACACCGCGCCATCCGTGTAGCCACCGCCGCACCCGCCGCGCATGCCGTTCTCCCACGGTTTCGTCACGTCGCGCAGCCCCGCGACCAGCAAGATCAGGCAGGACAGCGCGAGCAGCCACCACCCCGCGCGCTCTTGGCCCGGGGACGTCGGACTCGTCGGCTCGCTCACGGCAGGACCCTCACCCGCGCGCGAACCGCTGTCAACCCCCGCGGCTTCGGGAGCTTCGGGAGCGCACGAGGATCGCTGGCCAGCCGACGCTAGCATCGGGTCCCCGCATGGCGCCAACACTCGAGGATCGTCTGTACTTCCGGCAGCTGCTCGCCGGCCGCGACTTCGCGGCCGGGGACGCCGTCGCCCAGCAGATGGTGAACTTCTGCTATCTGATCGGCGACACGAAGAGCCACGAGGTCGTGCTGGTCGACCCGTGCTACGCGGTCGGCGAGCTCGTCGACCTCGTCGAGCGCGATGGCATGAAGGTCACGGGCGTGTTGGCGACGCACTACCATCCCGACCACGTCGGCGGCGATCTGTTCGGGCAGCAGTTGGAAGGCGTGCGCGAGCTGCTGACCCGCTGCCCTTGCAAGGTGCACGTGCAGCGACCCGAGGTGCCGTGGGTCAAACACATGACGGGCTGCAGCGACAGCGACCTCGCCGTGCACGAGAGCGGCGACGTCGTGAAGGTCGGCGAGATCCCGATCCAGCTGATCCACACGCCAGGCCACACGCCGGGGTCACAGTGTTTCCTGGTGCAGAACCGGCTCGTTGCGGGCGACACGCTGTTCTTGCAGGGTTGTGGCCGCACCGACCTGCCCGGCGGCGATCCGAGGCAGCTCTATCTGTCGCTGACGCAGAAGCTCGCGCACGTGCCCGACACCGCAGTGCTCTATCCGGGCCACCTCTACGACCCGCGGCCCGAGGCGAGCATGGGCGAAACGCGGCGCAGCAATGCCGTGTTCAAGCCGAAGACCGAGCGCGAGTGGATGCAGATGTTCGGCCGGGGCTGAGAGCTGCCGTGGAACCGCTCAACCGGCGCCGCGCCGGCGCTGCGACGCGCGCTTGAGCACGGCTTTCTCGCGGTCGGTGAGGCCGCTCATGCCGACCTGGTGCACGCGTTCGAGGATTTCGTCGACCTCGCGGTCGAACGCGGCTGCCGCGGCCGCGGCCCGCTGCGCCTTGCGTTCGGCGCGGGCGCGCAGCCAGCGCGCGAAGAAGTGTCTGCGGCGTGGTGGTGCGAGCGGTCCCGCGCCGCGTTTCCACGCGTCGGGGTCCGTGGCCCACGGATCCTGCATCGCCTGCTGGTAGACGAGCACGTGGCGCGCCAGACGTCGTTCGTTCAGGCACGCCGAGATGTTGGACAACCCCATCACGATGTAGATCGAGCGAGCGAATTCATCCTGCCGCATCAGTCCGAGCACGATGAACAGACCCCCGCCGATGAAGCCGACCGTCGTCGCCCACATCGTGGCGAGGTTCGGATGCACCCGCATCGCGAGCAGCGCGCGCAGCGTGCGGCCGCCATCGAGCGGGAAGAACGGCAGCAGGTTGAAGAGCATCAGGCCGATGTTCCAATCGACGAGCTTGCCGACCGTGTAATGGATCGGACACCTGATCCAGCCGTCGATGTTCAGCACGCGATCGGGCAGCAGCAGCTGCAACGGCCAGAACACGGCGAGCCAGATCAGGTGCACGGCCGGGCCGGCGAGCGCAATGAGAAGTTCGGCGCGCGGCGTCGACGCGGGCGCGTTCATGTGGGCAAGGCCACCGAGCGGCGACAGCGTGATCAGGTCGGTGCGGATGCGGAAGCGCCAGCCGCAGGCGATGTGCCCCATCTCGTGCGTCCAGACGATCGTGAACAGCGCGAAGAAGCAGATGGCCGTGAGCACGAACGTCTCGAGCGCCGTACCCGTCGGAGGGAGCCAGTGCCATAACAGCAGCGGCATGAGGATCGCCGCAGCCCAGTACATGCGCACGTGCACGCCGAAGAAGTCGCCGATCGCGAAGCTGCGCGTGCAGAAGCGCAGCAGCTGCATCAGCGGCGAGTTGTCGTAGTCGCGGTAGGCGGTCACGCGGTGCGGATCTTACGCGGCTTCAGCCGCGATGCACCGCCCCGCCTGTTTCACCCGAGCCAGATCACGCCCGCAGCGATCAGGAACAGAGTCAGCACGACCCAGCACACCCAGATCACGAGCACTCGCGTGCCGTCGCGTCGCTGCTGGTCGCCTTCGTTCGCCATGCGGCGTTGTCATCGGCCGCCCGCTGGCAGCAGGATGAGTCCTACCCGGGCCGGCGGCGCTCCTCGAGCTCTTCGAGCGTCTTCGGCCAGTCCTTCTTGAGCAGCGTCGACAACCCGCGGTCCGCGAGCAGCCGCCCGCCGCACTGGCAGTGCGCGCAGTAGTTGCACTCGTTGTCGGCGTAGCGGATGCGCTGCACGGCCTTGCCGCAGCGCGGACACGGCTTCTGGTAGCGCCCGTGCACGGCCATGCCCTCGCGGAACGCGGTGACTTTGTCCGGGAACTGCTCCCCGACCTCGGCGCGCAGGCGATCGGTCCACGTCTGCAGCGTGTCGACGCACGCCTCGCGCAGCCGCTCGACCTCTGGGTCGGTGACCTTCGAAGTCAGCGCGATCGGGCTCAGCTGGGCCTGGTGCAGGATCTCGTCCGAGTAGGCGTTGCCGATGCCCGAGAACAGCGTCGGATCCGTCAGCGCGCGCTTCAGCGTGCGGTTCTCGCGCCGCAGTGCCTGCGCGAACGCGGCCGGTGAAGCGCCGAGCACCTCGAGCCCGCCGCGGTCGAACGCCGCGAGACCGGTGCGGCCCTCGACGACGTGCAGCGAGGCGCGTTTCTTCGTGCCGGCTTCGGTCAGCACGAGCGTGCCCGCCGTGAAGTCGAACGCCGCGAGATCGACCCGGCCGCCGAGCTTGCGTTCGCTCGCGTACCAGCGCAAGCGGCCCGCGATCATCAGGTGCAGCACGAGGAACAGCTCGCGCGGGAACACGAACACGAGCCGTTTGCCGAGCCGTTCGACGCCGAGCAGCGGCTGGCCGTGCAGGGTTTCGAGCGGCGGCGTCACCGAACGCAGCAGGAACGGACTGCGCAGGCGCACGGTTTCGAGCACCTGGCCGACGAGCAGCGCTTCGATGCGCTCGCGGTAGACCGTGACGTCGGGCAGCTCGGGCATGTTCGCGGGGGCTACTTGCCGACCTCGAGCACGACGTCGTCGAGCCAGAGCTCCCCACCCATGACCATGACGAACTGCACGACCGCTCGCTTGGCACCCTTGCACTCCCAAACCTTCTCGACCTTCTGCCAGTCGCCGTCTGCGACCGCACGCGCGAGATTCACGTCCTTGTTGAGGGCTTCGTCGCCATCGCCGTAGAGCCACACCTTGATCCACGCGTTGGTCGCGGCCTTGCTCTTGTATCTGACCGACGCCGTGAACGTGCTGCCTTCGGGCAAGTCGATCTCCTGCGTCACGAGATCGAGCGGCATGGCGCCCGTCTTCTTCAGGTGCAGCGACTGCTTGCCGTCGCTGCGTTCGTCCTTCGCGATCGCGATCTCGATGCGCTTGCTGTTGTCGATCGCGTTCCAGCCCTCGAGCCCCTGTTCGAACCCGGGGTTCGCGACGAGGTTCGCGCCCTTCTTGCCGCTGCCGGCTTTCTTGGCCTTGCCCTCGGGCCACACCGGCTTCGGTGCCGGCTCGTCGCTGAGCAGCCAGCGCATGCCCTCGCGCAGCCGCGGCAGCGGATCGTCCTGCCAGCCGTGCCCACCCTGGTAGGTCGACAGCCGCACGACGGCGCCAGCCTTCGTCAATGCCGCGAACGCTTCGCGCACGTGGCCGAACGTCGTGGTCTGGTCCTCGGGAGACTGATCGAGCAGGAAGCGGCGGCCCTTCGCGGCTGCGAGGTCGCCGAGGTTATTCGGCCAGATCGACATCGCGACATAGCCGCCGACGAACGGCGAGTCCTTCGCGACGAGCATCGGGTAGACCGCGGGACCGCTCGACGACCACGCGACGACGATGCAGCGCGACCGGTCGATCCCTTGCGTCTTGTCCACCTCGTCGACGACGGCGCGCACGTAGTCCTCCGTCGTGTACTTCATGTCGGGCACCTTGCTCTTGCTGGTCGGCCAGATGATCTGCTGGTCGGGCTGCCACATCACGGAGGTGACGAGCACGCCGGCGCAGTCGTCGGGTCGCTGCGCCAACAGGTCGTTCTCGACCCACGGCAGGAACTCGCGCGAGCCGTCCCCACCCGGCAGCACGACGACGAGACCCGCTTTCTTGCCGGCCGGCACCTGCTTGGCGGGCAGCACGAAGTAGAGGCTGCGGGGAAGTGCAGCGAGCGACGCCTCGACCGCGGCCGACTTGCCTTCCTGCGCGCTGAGCCCCGCCGCCGGAACGAGCAAGGCGACAAGCACTCCGACAAGGACGCCGACGGGCGCGTGGTTCCTCATGCCTCGCATGGTACCTCGCGCGCGCTCGCCAGCTATCGTGGCGCGACCATGTCGTCTCCCGAACCGTTCTCCACCTGGCGTCCCCATCCGTGGCATGGCATCTCGCCGGGCCCCGACGCTCCCCGGATCGTGCAGGCCTACATCGAGATCACGCCGTTCGATCTCATCAAGTACGAGATCGACAAGGTGACCGGCTTCCTGCGCATCGACCGCCCGCAGCGCTCGAGTTCCTCGCCGCCGAGCCTCTACGGCTTCATCCCGCGCACGCTGTGTGGCAGGCGCACGGGTGCGCTCACTCCCGGCGCGAGCGGCGGCGACGGCGATCCGCTCGACATTTGCGTGCTCAGCGAACGCCCGATCAACGCGCGCGAGATCCTCGTCAAGGCGAAGGTCATCGGCGGCCTCACGATGCTCGACAACAACGAAGCCGACGACAAGATCGTGGCCGTGCTCACGAGCGACCTGGTCTGGGGCGAGGTCGACGACCTCGCGCGGTTGCCGGCCGTGCTCGTCGAACGCCTGCGGCACTACTTCTCGACCTACAAGCTGCTGCCCGGTGCTGTGCCGCTCGCGATCACGCCCTACCCGAAAGCCCGCGCCCACGAGGTCATCGAGGCCGCGTTGCGCGACTACCGCGAGATGTTCGGCGGTCCAAAAGCGCCCTGAACGCAATCGCTGGCGACGCTGGAGCGGACCGATGCCGCGGCTATGCTGGTTCGCCCCAATGTCGCCCGAAGAGACTCCGACCTACAACCCGCGCATGCACCGCGGCGGCAAGCTCTCGTTCCGCAGCCGCGTGCCGGAGGGCGACGACGACCCCGGCGAGTTCCTCGTCATGGGCGGCATGGATCCCCCGCCGCTGGCCGAGCTCGTGCCGGCCAACGTGCGCGTCGAGATCGAGATCGGCCCCGGCAAGGGAGTCTTCGTGCTCGCGGCCACCGAAGCACGGCCCGACACGTTCCTGCTCGGCATCGAAGCGGCCCCCGGCTACGCGAGTCTCGCGGCGCTCAAGCTGCGCAAGTCCGGGCGCACGAACGGGCGCGTGCTCGTCGACAACGGCAAGATCTACCTGCAGGACCGCGTGCCCGACGAAGCGCTCGACGCGGTGCACGTCTACTTCCCGGATCCGTGGCCCAAGCGCCGTCACAAGGGCCGGCGGTTCTTCACGGACGACGTGACCGCCGTGCTCGCGCGTGTGCTGCGCGACCACGGCTTCTGCTACGTGGCCACCGACAACGCGGCCTACGCGGGCCAGGTCGCGCGCGTGCTCGGCAGTGCTCAGGACTTCGCTCGCGACGAAGAACGAGAGACGAGCGCGCCAGCGCTCGGCCCCGGCCACGCGTTCACGCCGACCAGCTTCGAGCGCAAGTATCTCGAGCAGGGCCGCGTGATCCGCCGCTACGCGTTCCGCAGGCTGCCGCGCGGCAGGTCGGCCAGATGAAGTCGGAACAACCGAGCCGCTGGGTCGACGTCGGTGCCGTCGCCGACCTCAAGTTCGCGCCGGGCGCCCCCGTGCAGATCGACGGCCAGTGGATCGCGTTGTTCCGGCTCGGCGGGGACTGGTGCGCCATCGACAACAACTGCCCGCATGCGAGCGCGCCGCTGTGCGACGGCACGGTCCTGGACGGCAAGGTCATCTGCTACCTGCACTGCTGGGAGTTCGACCTGCGCACCGGGGTCTGCGACGTCGGCAGAGAGTGGAACGTGAAGACCTATCCCGTGCGCGAAGTCGACGGCCGGCTCCAGGTGCAGTGGTCGAAGCCCGGCGGCCGCTAGGCCTTCTTCTTGCGCGGCGGCGCCTGCACCAGCAGCGGCTCCTTGCCGGCGGGGTTGCGCCAGAGCCTGCGGCCGTCTTCGAGGACCCAGATCGGCGTCCCGCTCGCATCGACCTCGACGTCGACGACCAGCGGCCGCAGCAGCGGGTCCGGACAAACTGGGGCAAGAACCTTGCCCTTCGCAGCTCCCTTCGCGGCGACCGTCCCGTCCGGTGGGGCGACGACGAGGCTCGCCAGCGTGTTTTGCCCCTCGTGTCCGTCGCGCGCGCCGCTCCGCTTGGTCTCGAACGCGACCGGCAACACGGCTTCACCGGCCGGGGTTGCCGGGGCCGTGTTCAAAGGCACGACCGGGCACGGGCGGCACTTGCCGAGGAACGGGTTGCCGCCGAGCAGCGCAGCGAGCAGCAACAGGATCGCGAGCAGCAGGAAGAGCTTCGGCTGCATGAGGGGGCCGAACAGGATACTGCCTCGAGGCACCTGACCGACCGTCCTTTCTGGACGCGCGGGCATCTGCCGCAGCGGATTGTTCCCTAAACCCGTTCCGCGCCTTAGCATCGCGCGCTTGCCACGGCCAAGGACACGGTGACCGACGGTATCGCCAACGATCGACTCGAGAAGCTGCAGGAGCTGCGCAGCGGCGGGACCGACCCCTATCCGGCCCGGGTCCCCCGCGGCCAACCGATCGACTCGGT
>Ga0111539_10000614_pt1 | contig 46152 bp, 49 predicted proteins | sample RhiMethybrSRZTD1_FD_79667 | JGI IMG/M metagenome (GOLD analysis project Ga0111539, IMG submission 79667) | Populus rhizosphere microbial communities from Tennessee, USA - Rhizosphere MetaG P. TD hybrid SRZTD1 (version 2) (version 2) | ecosystem: Host-associated > Plants > Roots > Rhizosphere >... | reverse complement strand
TGCCCAGCGTCCGCGGACCAGGCGATCCATCGACGAATGTGGATTGCGCGAGTCCTCCAAGTACATCGTTCCAGTCCGCAACGACGGACACCTCCTTCAAGGTGCGCTCGAGCCCGGCCTCGGCGGCATAGTAGGTCTCGGCGCTCCAGGCGTAGCCGGCGGCGATACTTCGCTCGGTGGACGTCATCATCGTGAGCGCGAGACCGAGCGCCGAGAGCAGCGTCGTCACGAGCAACACGACGACGAGAGCAATGCCGCGTTCAGCCAGGATGCCGTGTGCCGTCATCGTCGTGTTGGACTGTCAGTATCCAAGACCGAGATTGCGCGGTGTGACATCGAACCGCACCTCGACGTCCGGGACGTAGCGATCGCTGCCGCGCGCGGTTCCCCCGTTGCGGAAGAGCATGCCCGCCGGTCCGCGCAGTGACGCAATCGCCGACTGCACCCGCAGTGTCACGCGCACGCTGCGGATGCGCAACAGGTCCGCATCGAAGGCGTTCGGTGCCGAGGAGTCCGGGCACCACGGGCCGTCGGTCAACAGAACCGGCGGAAGATCGGTGAGTCCGCCGCCCGGCAAAACGGCCAGTCGCGGCACGTGAACGCCATCGACGACGCGAAACGTGCAGTTCTCACCGGGCGGCCAGCCGCCTTGCGTTTCTCCAATTGGTGGCGGCTTCAGCCCGTACGTTGTCGCGGCGTCGCCTCCGCCGTCCAGCGGAGCGCCAATCAATCGGGGCGGTTCCGCTTCCCCGAGGTACGCAAAATTCATCGTCACCACGTGGTCGACAATCGGGAGTTCGGTCGCCCAGCCGTCGTGGCGAACCAGCTGTGAAATGCCGGACGAATCGAGTTTCAAGGAGTACGTGGCGAGCCTGACCTCGGCCACTGGAGAACCGGCTGGATAGTCGACCACGGTGGACGCACCGCGATGCCCGAGTGTTATCACGGCTGCGCCGATGGTTTCGACGCGGAACACATCCCAATGTCCGATCGCATCAGCAATCAACGCGCGCACGCCTGCGGAGAACCCGCACAATTGCGCTGCCGTCGCGACGGGACAACTCGGCGCAGGCGCGAGCTGGATGTCGAGCGCACCAGCGCTCAGCGGGGACGACAGCGCGGCCTGGGCCGCGGTCGACGGCACGTACATCAGACTGATGACATCGGATCGAAACCGCATCCCTTGCGCCGGGTCCGGAGCATCGCCGAACGCCCGATACGGCATCACCGGCGATAGCACGCGGTTGAGCGCACCGAGCGCGGGGCCGAGGAAGGTGCCGGCGCCCGCCATGACCAGGTCCTGTCTGAGCACCTCGACACCGACCCGGATTCGCTGCTGCACGTCCGCCTGCTCGGGCTGCGACTCGAAGGTGTGCTGCGCCTGACGCGTGATGCTGAGCGCGGCGCCCATGATCGCCATCGCAATGAGCGACGCCATGAGCAGTTCCGTGAGCGAGAAACCCTCAGTCGCCCCGAGAGGTCTCATTCGCCACGCCCTGTCATCGTGACGACCTGCGCCAGCGTGCCCTTCCCCACGACGCGGACCTGAACGATCCGGAGGCTTTCAAGGCTCTCCGGCGCCGGCACAATTGACCATCGTCGTGTATACACGACGCCTGATCGCTGCGGCGACCCATCGTCGATCACAGCGCTGTTCGCATCGAGGTAGTCGACGAAACCGGCCGAGTCTTCTGTGAGCGAGCCGCCCGAGTTCAGATCGGAATGGGCTCCGAGCGCGCGCAGCTGCTCGATCTTCTGCGACGCGAGAATGGTGGCCACTGTCCGGCTCTTGGCCTCGACGTTGGTGGACGCGCCAATCGAGAACAGCTGCGCGATCGCAACGACCGCAACCGACAGAATCACTGCGGCGAGCATCGCCTCGATGAGCGAGGCGCCTCGCTCACCGCAAGACCGGCCGCGAGGCGCTTCGTGCATGTCCTCGACAGTCGCAAGAGACTTGCCGACGGGCCTGGACAATCTGGGGAGCGCCGCAATTGCTGGAGCTCACTGAAGTTGGAGACGCGGCATGTCGTCAGGCGTCGCATGACCACGCGTCGACGTGGCAGAATCTGCCACCGTGATGGGCCGGCGAGATTAGGTAATCGGCAACGTCACCAGAAAGGAGGCGCCACCGTTCGGAGACGCGGTGACGCTGACGCGTCCGTTGTGCGTCACGATGATCTTTTGCACCAATGCCAGTCCGAGACCCGTCCCATGAGGCTTTGTCGTGAAGAACGGCCGGAAGATCCGCTCGCGCAACTCGGTCGGAACGCCAGGACCATTGTCGCGAACCGTGACTCGAACGACACCGGCTGCGTGATCGGTCGCGCCCTCGACGCGCACATCAGGCGCCACGCCGGTTCCCTGACACGCCTCGATCGCGTTGCGCAATAGATTCATGAATGCCTGGCGGAGCAGCACATCGTCGGCCTCGACGCGCCCGAATGTGCCCTCCAGGACGACATCGCCGCCGAGCTCTCGCGCATCGGCCCGCTGATCGTCGCAGACGCGCTCGAGGATGGCTCTCACATCCTGCGTCGCGAGCGACAGCTGCGTCGGTTTGGCGAAGTTGAGGAAGTTGGTGACGACCTGGCCGAGCGCATCGGTTTCCTGACGGATCCCTTCGACATATGGCCGGAACTGCGCCGGCAGCGCTGCAGGCTCGAGCAGCTTCCCGTAGCCGTGGATGGTTGCCAGTCCGTTCCGGAATTCGTGGGCGATCCCCGCGGTGAGCTCGCCCAGCCGCGCGAGCGTTTCCTTGAGCCGCAACTGCTCTTCGAGATCGATGACCGCGGTGATGTCGGAGAACAGACAGATCACGCCGGCGTCGGACGTGTGTTCCTCGGGACTCAGTGGCGACACGGTCACGCCGACGTGCGTGACCGATCCGGCGTGCGGCATCTGGAGCGCACGCCTGACGATCCCTTGCCTCTTCTTCAGGCATTCAGATATGGCCGCACCTAATGGAGCGGCCGCCAGAGGCAGGGTCTCGAGGTGCAGCTTGGCGTCGTTGGGAATTCCGAGCATCTTCCGTCCCGCGGGATTCAGAATCTGGACCTTGCCGCTGCTATCCACCACGAGCAGGCCGGCCGTGAGACTGTCGATGATCTGTGTGTTCAGCCGCTCGGATGCCTCGGCACGTTCGGCAGTGGCACGCTCCTGCGCCCGCAGTTTCTGAATGGCATCCTGAAGCGCCGCCGCCAGCAGCGGCGAGTTCCCCGCATCGTCACGGAGCGCGCGGCGGCTGTCGCGCGCCGCCGCGCCCAATCGCAGCAGCGCAAACATGACGATCGCGGCGATGACGCCGATGATGGCGGTGAGCCCGAGCAGCGCGTAGCCCTGCGCGGTCACACGTAGAACCCGAGATACCAGTCGACGATTGGCATGCCCCAAATCGCCGCGACGAGCGCGCCGACGGCGAGAAACGTCCCGAACGGCAGCGCGTACTTCATGCTGCCGCGGCCCGACGCAATCATCACGCCGCCGGCCAGGGACCCGGCGAATGACGCCAGAACGAGCGTCAGCAGCACGAGCTTCCAGCCGAGGAACGCGCCGATCATCCCGAGGAGCTTGACGTCGCCCATGCCGAGCCCTTCTTGGCCGCGCACCCGATAGTACGCTTCCGCGAGCGCGAACAGCACACCGCCGCCGGCCACGATGCCGATCAGCGAATCGCGCCATCCCGGAGGCACGAAGAGACTGCACGCGAACCCGATCACGATGCCGGGCACTGTGATGACGTTCGGCAGGATCTTGTGCTGAAGGTCGGTGACGAACAGCACAATCAGCGCGCACGCAAAAAGCACTCGGACGGCGGCGAGGGGCGTCAGGCCGTACAGCAGATAGCCGATCACGAAGACGAGCGCGGTCGTGACCTCCACGATTGGATACATCCACGATATCGGTGCGCGACAGGTACGACAGCGTCCGCGCAGCACGACCCAGCTCACAATCGGGATGTTCTCGTACCACGCGAGCGAGCGGGTGCAGCTCGTGCAGTGCGAACCCGGCCAGGCCAGCGACTCACGACGTGGCAGGCGGTAGATGCACACGTTGAGAAAGCTGCCGACGCACGCGCCGAGCACGGCCAGTACGGTGACGACGAGTCCGACGGGCATCAGCCGCCGGAACCCTTTTGGCGAAGTGGATAGAGCGGCGAGGACGTCGCCACGTCGACTGTGCCGGACGCGGGATCGAGGGTGTACCCTGAACCCGCCGGATCGACCGGAGGCTGGCGCAGCAGTCCGGCTGCCACGACTTCGTCCCACGACGTGGGTAACCGGCCAGCATGAGTCTGGAACTGTTCGACGATGCGTTGCAGCACGTCGATCTGCGCCTCGGCGTCGAGCTGCATCAGCCCGCGGCGCCCCGCTCGTTGCAACCACTCGTGTTCGCCGTTCCTGGCCAACTCGAGCCACAGTTCGCGCGCGGTCTCGCGGGAGCCGCCCTGGGTCAGCATGCTCGCGGCGACCGGCCTGAGCCAATTCGGTGCGCCGGGCACTTTCTCGGCTTGCAGGAACCACCTGGCCGCAGTCGCGGGATCGCGACGCCACCAATACACGATGAAGCCCGCGTCATGCGGGTACTGCCACTTCTCCGGCATCGCGCGCATGCCCTTTTCGAGCAGTGCAATCGCCTGATCGGTGTTGCCCGCTCCATTCGGATAACCTTCAGCCAGCAGAATGGCTCCCAGCCTGTACGCGATGTTGAAGCGGGGATCGAGAGTAGTGGTGATATCCAGCAACGGATAGAGCCGGTCGTAGTTCTTCTCTGCGTTTCTCGACAATCTGGTCCCACCGAAGTACTGAACGGCGCGTATCCAGTACACGTCGGCCCAGATGGTGTTCCAGCCGAGTGTGAGTCGGCGCATCAGTGGTGGCGACTGGACCCAGGGGACCGTAGCCGAGGCCGTCGGCGTGACGATGCGCCCTTCCAATGCGACCTGGGTTGCCACGGCGCTCAGCGCCAGGACGATCAGCGCCATCCAGCGGGCGGCCATGCTCGTCAGGGTCGCCATCTACTTCAAGTCCCGCCGCGCAAACACGAGCGTCGACGCCGTGAGCAACAGCGCGACATAGAGCGAGGCCGACAGCGCCGAGAACAGCATGTGCGCGCCGGTGACAGGGACCGCGTGAACCACTGCCGATTTCACGTCGAGGCGCTCGAGGTTCGGCATCACGTAGTAGACGCCCCGCGCGATCGTCGCCAGTGTCTTCGACTCGACGATGTTGTCCAGGTGCTTCAGGTCGTCGCCAAAGTGCCCGATGATGTAGACGGCGACGGTCAATGCCACGGACAGGAACGGGCTCGAGAACGTCGAGAGAAAGAGCGCGACGGCCGTGATGACGAGCAGCTCCACGGCGATCAGCGCAAACGCCTTGATGAGGGCCGGATCGAGCGCTGGGGCTTCCCACGCCTCTTTCGCCCCACCCGGGGTGGTCCATTCGAAGTATGCCAATACGACGTAGAGCGCTGCGGTCATCACCGCCACGTTGACCACGAGTGTCACCGCCAGGCCCAGATACTTGCCGACGATGAACTGACTTCGCGTGACTGGCTTGGCGAGCAGAGCGTAGATGCTGCGGCGATCGACTTCCTTGGTCACGAGTCCGATGCCGAAGAAGACGGCGATGAACAGCCCGATGACGGACGAGGCCGCGAGCCCGAGGTCCTTGATGATCTTCACGTCCTGACCGGCGGTCAGCTGCGCGAGCAGGAACGAGGCCGCCATCAGCACGAGCGCAAAGAACACCAGGCCGTATGCGATGCGCTCGCGAACGGAATCGCGAAAGACGCCGCCGGCGACGATCGCGATCGCTCTCAAGACGCAGCCCTCTTCCCGACGACGCCATGGGTCGGCGTTCGGTCGTCCTTTGCCGCCTGCACCTGGGCAACGAAAAAGTCCTCGAGCGTGGCTCGAAGAGGATTCAGGGACACGATCTGGGCTCCAGCCCTGACCAGCTCCGGGATGATCCGTTCGGGCACCGTCGTCGGCGGGAGTTGCAGCGCGAAGCGGCCGCCACCAAGCGGCGTGACCGTCGAAAAGCCTCCACGAGAGTTTCGCAGCGCATCGTCGCTCAGGCCGGACACGACGAGTTCCCATCCACGCGCTTGGAATGCGGTGAGCTCGTCGATCGATCCACTCGCAGCCAGACGTCCCTTCACGACGATCGCGACGCGGCTGCACAGCGCCTCGGCGTCACTGAGCACATGTGAGCTGAAGAAGACCGTGCAGCCGCGGTCGCGCAGCCGGAGAATCAACTCACGGACGTCGCGGCGGCCGATCGGATCCAGACCAGACATCGGCTCGTCGAGAAACACGACCTCGGGATCGTTCACGAGCGCCTGGGCAATCCCAACGCGCTGCACCATCCCCTTGGAAAACTTGCGGAGCTGGAACCGCCGTTCGGCCCCGATGCCCACCTCATCGAGGAGCTGTGACGCCTTGCGCCGGCCCTCGGCAGCGGCGCAGCCGAACAGCCGGGCGAAGTACAAGAGCAATTCCTCGGCGGTCAGGTTGTCGTAGAAGTAGGGATTCTCGGCGAGGTAGCCGATTCGCTTGCGAACTGCGAGGTCACCAACGGGGCGGCCGAGGATCTCGGCGCGGCCCGACGTCGGGAAAATGAGCTGCATCAGCAGCTTCAGGGTGGTTGTCTTGCCGGCGCCATTGGGGCCGAGAAACCCGAATACCTCGCCCTGCCCCACCCCGAAGGTCAGGTCCTCGAGCGCAGCATAGGGACGTGGGCGCCAGAAACCTGTGTTGTAGTGCTTCGTGAGTCCTTCGGTCCTGATGACGTTCATCGCTAATCAGGATTTTCGGACTTGCCAGGCAAATCCTTAGGAAATCCCCCTACGACGTCACACCAGCCTTCTTGAGCTCGTAGGCGATGATTGCGTCGAGGGCGGCCGGCCTCAGGGAGTTGAGCATGATGCCGTTCAGGAAGAAGGTCGGCGTGCCGCTGACACCCAGCTTCGTGCCCAACTGTGAGTCGGCTCTGACCGCTTCCAGCACTTGCGAGTAGCGCGCGTCGTACTCGCTGCCGCTGATCTTTGTCACTTCGTTCAGCGCGGCCTTCACATCGTCGCGGGTCATCGAAAACGACTGCCGATCGAACAGCGTCGCTTCGAGCTGCTTGTCCAGGTTCTTCTCACGGGCGAGACGGACCGCGACCGCTGCTTCACAGGCCGCGGTGTGCGATCCGCCGGCGCCGCATTCGCTTTCCAATGGATAGTCGCGGGTCTCGTATTTGAAGACGCGCGGATATGCCTTCTCGTACTTGGCGATGATGTCTTTGTAGAGCACGTAGGTCTGGCGGCACGACGGACACTGGTAGTCGTTGAACTTCATCAACAGCACCTTGGCGTCCTGCGTCGGCATCGCTTCAGGTTTGCGCGGCTGACGATCGATCCAGGCGTGCAGCTCGACGAGCTGATCGGGCGTGAGCGTCTCGACGGGCGCCGCCGCTTCCTGAGCGGCCTGGACGACTGCCTGTTCACGAGGGAACAGGAGTATCAGCGCCATGGATGCCACGATCCAGATCATCGTGAGCGAGAGTGCGGCGGGACTCTTCCGCACGGTGCCCAGATCCGTTCCGAGGCCCGACGTCAGCGCGCGGAGAGGCCCGGCCGCCCCAGCCGACACGAAGAAGATCCCGATTGCGCTCACGTACATCGTCATGCAGATCGGACATGCCGCACGCAGGACGAAGAACGAGGCGTAGGCGAGATAGAAAACGCCGGCGAGCCCGAGCGTCGCGAGCACGAAGACATAGCCGGCAGCGCGGGATGCCTGCTCCGACTTCGGGGCGCGCATGCCCAAGGTCGACAGCATCAGCACGAGGGCAGACCAGATCGCCCCACCTGCGGCGACGGGAACACCCGCGATGGTAGCGTATGAGCTTCGCAGCACCTGCTGGCAGGACACGGTATCGCTGACGTCGCAGAAGCTCGAATACGTCGGATCGGTGATTAGTCGATAGTGGACGTATAGCGCCGCCATCGACGCGACCAAGCCAAGCGCGGCAAGCGTAATCAGGGCATATCGAGCGCGAGCAGTCATAGTCAGTGTTCGTAGAAATGTATGGCCGAGGGCATCTGTCTTCCCGCAGATTATAGACGGTCAGACGCCAGAAGGAGCCGGTCGGCCGAAACCCCGCGGCAGGCCCAAAAACACAACGAGGATGTCGGCGTCTACCGCCGGCATCCTCGTCGGTCGAACGGGGAGAAGGGTTACTGGATCGGCGTGGTGCCGGCGCCGCCGCCCGCTGCGTCGAAGTAAATCGTGCCCGAGCTGGAGGTGTTGAAGCCGCGAACGCCCGTCGACCCGACCGTAATCGGAGTAGACGTCGCCGTGTAGTCAACCAGCGTAGCGATACCGTTGCAGTCGTTCGGACCAGCCGCACCGGCGCCGGCCATATCGGTGTTGTAGCCGCTCTTCAGGACGCCCGTGGCGCCGTTCGAGGTGACGCCGGGCGCGGTCGGATCCAGGTCCGGCGAAATGAAGCCCTGGGTGCTCATCGGGCAGGGATCGCCAAGAATCTGCAAGCTCGTCGCGCTCCCGCCGTATCCGGCCGCGGTGATGTAGTTCGTCTGCGCGCTGTTGATGGCTCGCATCGACCCGATGGCCGACGTCTCGTTGCCCGACATGCGGGCGCGGAGCAGGCCCGGCACCGCAATCGCCGCGATGATGCCGATGATCGCCACGACGATCAGCAGCTCGATCAGCGTGAAACCGTCGTTACGTCCGATTCTCTTCACTGTGCACTCCCTTTGAGAAGCCGGGCCAACGGCCCGCCAGCTATCCGTAAATCGCCGTCTACGACCACGGCGCCCCAAACATTGAAGAGATGGAGCAACCGGTATGCCAGCGGTTTTTGAATGCCGTTCGACTCAGTATAACCCTTCTATTCGTCGCAGCTTACCAGGCCGTGACCGAGCTCCGCGCGTGGTGTCAGCGAATGTCTACCGCCAAAAAGCGTCAACCCGAGTTGCCAAAAATTGTTGGCCCCGTGCGAGCCTGAGAAATCGCGTGAACGAACCTGACAACTCGCGTGAATCTGTTTACCTTTGGACGATCGTCGGGGAGGGTTGGGCGGTGCTCGCAACGTCTATGCACGGCAAATCCGCACAAGCGGCGCCGAAGTGGAAGGATCGTTCACCGGCGAATCTTCGTCCACCGGTGAACGATATGGGGGAACCTACTGAATGGGTGTAGTTCCGGTGGGCAGTCCTGATGGGTCGAAGTAAACCGTGCCCGCACCAGCGGTGTTGAATCCGCGCACGCCGGTGATACCAGTTGTGAGTGGAACGGCGGTCGCCACGTAGTCCGCCTCGGTCGGAGTCCCGTTGCAATCGGGCGGACCCGGCGCGCCGTTTCCGACGAGATCAATGCCGTACCCGCTTTTCGCGACCCCGCTCGCTCCGTACGAAGTGACACCAGGTTGGCTCGGATCGAGGTCAGGAGAGATGAAGCCACGGGTACTACCGAGGCACGGTGTTCCCAAGACCGCCAGGCCCGTCGCAAAGCCACCGAGTCCCGCACCGCTCGCGTAGCTCATTTGTGCGCCATTGATGGCGCGCATCGTGCTCACGGCGGCCGTTTCGTTCGCCGAGACACGAGCCCGCATCACCTGGGCTACACCGATCGAGGCGAGCACGCCGATGACCGCTACGACGATCAGCAGCTCCATCAGCGTGAACCCGTCTTCCCTGTTCGCTACCTTCACAGGTGCTCCTGCAGCCGCTCGTCCGCTGCGTCTCATCGCGGAGCAGTCAGCGGCTCCGCGCTTACAGTCTCGAAATCGGGCGACGCGCCCTGAGCAACCTTGGGGCAAGGACAGTGCCAGGCGGGACCGAGCCACCGGCTCGCTGCTATTTCATGAATACAAAGGAGCTATGCATCATCGGTCGCGGGCAACGCACGGTCCGAGGGAGGTGTTTGACAGTTAGTGTCAACGGGAGTCTGCCAAGAATTGACAGATGGTCACTGATAGCCGACGCGGTTTCCCTCGTGACACGCGTACTCGAGCGGTCTGTCATCGGTTCGCGTGAGGTTCATCGCGATGGTCCAGGGGGCCGTCCAGGTCTGCGGATCGTCGAACGTGACCGACCATTCGAGCACCGTTGCACTGATCGGCCTGAAGCGCTCGATCAATCGAAGGTTCGGGCCGGATCCTCTGAACGGCGTCTTGCCAGAGAAGTTTGTTGTGTCGATGACGAGCGTATCGCCCTCGAAGCGGCCGCGCGGGTTGCCCATGTAACTCTGAATTCCCGTTCCTGCACGCCCTGAGCCTGTCGAAGGGTCGAATGGGTCGAGGGGGATCACCCGCGTCTCGTGGATCATTTCGTAGGTGATCGCGACCACTGACGGCGCCTGCACGATCTCGTAGAGGTTGCCGTAATCGAACGGCATCATCGAGCCGGGCAGTCCCCGTGTAACGCACCGCTCGAAGAGTCCGCCGAACAGCCAGGGTCGCGCGCGGCTGCCATCCTGCTTCCAGGCGTCAGCGTGGGCGCGGGCGCGTCGAAACGCCTCAGGCACGAGGTGAGGCACACGACCATCAGGAGGATCGACGATCAGCCAGGGTCGACTGATGTCGATTGGCGGCTCGATCGTGGGCTCCCACTCGATCTCGCGCCGCTTCGCTTCGCGGCGCTCCTCGTTCAACTGCTTCAACTCCGCCGCGGTCATGCGAGTCGAGAGACCGGGTGGTCGTTCCAGGGGGATGCCCCGCTCGGCGGCATTCGTGTACGCGCCCTGGAGGTCGGCATCGCCCCATGGCGTCCGCGGCGCTGTATAGCGCGGTCGATCGAGAGCTCCCGATCGATCTCGAGCGCTGTCACCGTGCGGCGCGCCTGACGCGACCGCCATGATGACCAGACCTGACAGGAGGAGACGCCGATGGATGCCGTGACGTGCCGTCGGCATGAGGTCAGGGCGCCAGCGACGCCGTGCCGTGTTTACTTGATGTTGAATTTCTTGGCGTAGTAGCGGAACGACCTGAAGCTCATTCCGAGGAGGTCCGCGGCCTTGGTCTGCACGCCGCCGGCGCGCTCGAGCGCCAGCGCCATGTAGTGCCGATAGAATTCCTCTCCGAGCGCCTCGAGGTTGAACCCCTCGGTGATGTCAGGAAGACCCTCCGCCGACTTCGCAGTCTGGATGCTCGACGTCGTCGCACCGGCGGGCTTCGACGATCCGCCGTCGGGAACGCGGACGTGAGCCGGAAGGCTCTCGGGCAGCACCAACGGAGACTGCTCCAACGCGACGGCGCGTTCGATGACGTTCTCCAGCTCGCGGACATTCCCGGGCCAGTCATAAGCGAGCAGCAGCTGCTGCGCGTCGCGCGAGATCCCACGAACGCTCTTGTCGATGCCCGACGAGTACTTGGCGAGAAAGTGATCCGCCAGGAGCGGGACGTCTTCGCGGCGATCCCGCAGCGGAGGCAAGTGGACCTGAATCACGTTGATGCGATAGTACAGGTCCTCGCGAAACCGTCCTTCGGCCACCATCTTCTGCAGATCCTGATTGGTCGCCGCAATCACGCGGATGTCGGCCTGCACTTCCTCGGTACCGCCGAGCCGGCGAAACCGCCGATCCTGCAGCACGCGCAGCAGCTTGACCTGCATGGCCTGATTCATCTCCCCGATTTCGTCGAGGAAGATGGTGCCGCGTTCGGCGACCTCGACCAGGCCCTTCTTGTTGGTGTCGGCGCCGGTGAAGGCGCCGCGCATGTGGCCGAAGAGCTCGGATTCGAGCAGCGTCTCGGGGAGACCGCCGCAATTCAGGGCGACGAAGGGATGCTCACGACGCAACGAGTTGTAGTGGACCGCCCGGGCGACGAGGTCCTTGCCAGTCCCCGACTCCCCCGTGATGAGCACGGTGCTGTTGGTCCTGGCGATCGTCTCGATCATCTTGAACAGATCGAGCATGGCGTTGCTGCGGCCGATGATGTTGCAGAACTCGTGCGACGAATTGAGGGCGCGCTTCAGCAGCACGTTCTCCTGCTTGAGCCGCATCGCCTCGACGTGCTGGCGCACCTTGAGGCGCAATTCGTCCATGTTGAACGGCTTGGTGAAGTAATCGACGGCCCCGAGCCGCATTGCCTCGACCGCCGTTTCAGTGGAGGCGAACGCCGTCATCATGAAGGCGATGATGTCGCGGTTGGAATCCTTGGCGGCGCGAAGTACCTCGACGCCGCTGACGTCGGGCATGCGGATGTCGGACAGCAGCAAATCGATCCGGTCGCGCTTGAGCGTCTCGATCGCCTCTTTGCCGTTGCCCGCTACCGTGACGTCGTAGCCGTCGCGCCGCATGACGATGCGAAGCATCTCCCGCATCGACGCTTCGTCGTCGACAATGAGGATGCGCGGCTTGGCGGCCGCGGCCTCGTCTGTACGTGATTCGGCGGTCGACGCAGCCGTCGATGCCCGGCTCATACCACTGCACTCCTCTGATCGCGAGCCGTCTTGGCCGCCCGGATTCTCGACAAATGAGTCAAGCCTTCCCCGGTCAAGACGGCTCGCCCCCGCGGAGCGGGGACAAAGAGACGCTGCAGACTAACGAGGCCCTGCATGCTCGACAGCCTGACGCAGGGCATCGTTAGTGTTATCGGTCGCGGTGATGCCGGCGTCCACTGGAAGCCTCACGGTGAAGATGGTGCCCACGCCCACCTCCGAGGAGACCTGCACCGCGCCGTGATAGTCGGTGACCAGACGATGCACGATGGCCAACCCCAGGCCGGTGCCGCGCTCGAACGAGCTGCGGAATGGCTGGAAGATTCCGTCGAGATCGTCGGGCGCGATCCCGCACCCCTGATCCTGGACCGTCAGCACGACCATCCGGTTGCCGTCGATCTCTTCCGATCGCACGGCCAGCGTCAGCCGCCCGCCCTGAGCCATCGCGCGAATCCCGTTGCTGGCGAGGTTCCAGACAATCTGCCGGATCTGGTTTTCGTCGGCTTCGCACCACACAGGGTCCACGCTTGCCTCGACCTCGATGGCGTGCTCGCTTCGCACTTCTGCACTGTTGCGAAGAAGAAGGGCGGTGTCCTGCAGGATCCGTCGGACGTCGAGTTTGGCCGGCGCCGACCGCTGCGGCCGCGCGTAGGCAAGAAACGACTTGATCGTGTGATTCAGCCGCTCGGACTCACGCAGCACGATATCCATCAACTGGGTCTGCTCCTCATTGAGCTCCAGTTCGTGCCGCAGCAGTTGAATCGATCCCGACATCGAGGCCAGTGGATTTCGAATCTCGTGGGCGATACCGGCCGCCATTTCCCCGACCGCGGCCAGACGCTGGCGCAGGCGCGCCTCGCGCTCGAGTCGCCTCATGTTGGTGACGTCCTGAAACGCGAACAGGTAGCCGCTCGCCCCGTCGGGAAATGTCAGAGGACTCACCGTCAGGCCGACGTCGATGACGCGCGCATCGGGCGTCGTGTGCTGATAGTCGACCCTCAGCCCGCGTCGTTCCGGCAGATCGTGCAGCCGCTCGCGCGCCGACGCCGGCAACTGCATCACGTCGAAGACGTCGCGCCCGATCGTGTGCGAGGCGGGCAACCCGATGATCGTCGCGGCGGCGTTGTTGAAGGTCAGCATGCGGCCGTGCACGTCGGTCGTGATGAGACCGCTCAACAGACTGTTGATGACGTACTCGTTATAGGCCCGGAGATCCCGGATGACGAGCGAGGCGTCCTCGAGCCGGGCGCCCGCCGAGCGAAGGCTGTTGGCGAGAGAGCCGGCCAGAAACGCGACCGCCAGAAACCCGCCGAGGTTGATCACGACGGTGTACTGCGCGACGCGCAGCGTCGGCAGCTCGACGACCGGAGAGAAGCGGCTCGCCAGCGGCACGTCGAAATCGCCGTATTGGACGACCACGATCGCCAGGTACAGCGCCGCGCTGAGCACGGCCACCTGAGTAGCGACCCGTCGATACCGAATAATGGCGGCCCCGATGATCGGGAGCAAATACAGTGTCGAGTAGTTGCTCGCGATGCCGCCGGTCACATGGATGAACGCGGACACGAGCAGCGCGTCCGCGCCAAACTGCAAATCGGCGAGCCACAGGTGGGACTCGGCAAACCTGAGCGTCGCCAGGTAGATGACGCTCAGGGCGTAGGTCAACCCGATAAGCGCGAAATACGGATCGATGGGAAACGCGCTGGGCCGGCTGATCTGAATGAGAATCGCCGAGCCGAACAGCACCGTGACGAGCACGACGCGCACGGCGATGAGCGTCGACAAACGACGTCGGAGATTCATCCTGTATGCCACTCCCAACTCCCCCGTTCCAACTGCCAACGTTTGGGGTTGGGAGTTGGCGTTGGGGAGTCGACGTATTTCAGCCTGTGAGCTTGCTGATCAGATCGAAGATCGGCAGATACATCGCGATCACGATGCCGCCGACGACGCCGCCGAGGAACGCGATCATGATCGGTTCGAGCAGCGTTAACAGACCGGCCACCGCGACGTCGACTTCTTCCTCGTAGAAGTCGGCGATCTTCGAGAGCATCGTATCCAGCGCGCCAGTTGCCTCGCCGACGCCGATCATCTGGACGACCATCGCCGGGAACACGGCGGTCTCCTTCAGCGGCTGCGCGATCGTCTCGCCGCGCTCGATGCTCTTGCGCGTCGTCAGGATCGCGGCCTCGATGATGGCGTTGCCGGCCGTCCGTGCAGTGATGTCGAGCGCTTCGAGAATCGAGACGCCGGACGCAAGCAGTGTCGACAGCGTTCGACAGAAGCGGGCAACGGCGATCTTCCGAAGCAGCGATCCGAGTACCGGGAACTTCAGCAGCAGCCGATCGACGATCACGCGCCCTTGTTCCGACGCGTAGAAGGAGCGGAACCCGAAGACCGCCGCAATGATGCCCACGATGATGAACGGCATGAATCGCACCAGGCCATTGCTCAGCGCGATGACGATCCGTGTCGGCAGTGGCAGCGTTGCGCCGAGGCCTGCAAACAGGTTGGCGAAGGTCGGAATGACCTTCCACAGGATGACGCCGACGACGAGCGCGGCGATCACGATGACGGCGACGGGATAGACCATCGCCGATTTCACCTGGCTCTTCAGCTTGACGGACTTCTCGATGTAGGTCGCCAGACGCTTCAGAATCGTGTCGAGGATGCCGCCGGCTTCGCCCGCCGCCACCATGTTGGTGAACAGCCCGTCGAACGCCTTCGGGTGCTTCTTCATCGCATCGGCGAGCGAGGCGCCGCTCTCGACGTCGGTTCGCGTCGCCAGGATCACTGCCGAGAAGTTCTTGTCCTCTTCCTGCGTGCCGAGGATCTCGAGACACTGCACGAGCGGCAGGCCGGCGTCGATCATGACCGAGAACTGGCGAGTGAAGACCGCAAGGTTCTTGGCCGAGACGCTCCTGCTCTTGGCCGCCTTCGGGGCCGCCGCCTTCGCGGCGTCCTTGACCGGGTTGATTTGCGTCACGAGGATCTGATCGCGACGCAGCGCTGCCACGGCGCCGTCGATCGAGTCGGCGTTCCGCTCGCCAGTGACGGTCTGTCCGGCGCGAGTTCGTCCGGTATACGCAAAAGTCGCCATGGCCTCTCTATCTCCCCACCGGCCGCATGCCTGGGCGGTTCAGCCCCGCGCCCGCGACGACGCCGACGCCGCGGCTAATGAGGTCATGCAGCTCATCGCGGTTCGACGAGGCCATCATCGCGGTCTCCTGCGTGATCAGCTTCTTCTGGTAGAGCGTCGCGAGCGACTGGTTCATCGTCTGCATGCCCATCTTTTCCTGGCCGGTCTGCATCGCCGAGTAGATCTGATGGACCTTGTCCTCGCGAATCAGATTGCGGATGCCGGCGGTCGGGACCATGATTTCGAGCGCCACCACGCGCCCGCCGGCAATCTTCGGCAGCAGCGCCTGACAGACGATCCCTTCGAGCACGAGTGAGAGCTGCGTGCGAATCTGGCTTTGCTGATGGGACGGGAAGATGTCGATGATCCGGTTGATCGTCTGCGATGCCGAGTTCGTGTGCAGCGTCCCGAACGTCAGGTGACCGGTCTCGGCGATACGCAGCGCTGATTCGACCGTCTCGAGGTCGCGCATCTCACCAATCAGCACGATGTCGGGGTCTTCGCGCAGCGCGGCGCGAAGCGCATTCGAAAAGCTCTCGGTATCGCTGTGCACCTCGCGTTGGTTCACCAGACAGCCCTGGTGCTGGTGCACGAACTCGATCGGATCCTCGATCGTGAGGATGTGGTCGTGCCGCTCCTTGTTGATCTTGTCGATCATCGCCGCGAGCGTGGTCGACTTGCCCGATCCGGTCGGTCCGGTGACGAGCACGAGACCGCGGGGCCGTTCGGCCAGGGTTGCCAACACCGGCGGCAGGTTCAATTCCTGGAAGCTGCGAATCGTCTCGGGAATCAACCGGTAGACCGCGCCGACCGAGCCGCGCTGGTTGAACATGTTGACGCGGAAACGCGCCAGGCCCTTGATGCCGAACGAGAAGTCGAGCTCCATCGTCTCTTCGAAGCGCTTCTTCTGCGCATCGGTCAGCACGCTGTACGAGAGCTGCTTCGTGTCGGAGGGTGTGAGGTCGGCGGCCTGCAGGCGCACCAGGTGGCCGTGCACGCGCACCTGCGGCGGCGTGTTCGTGGTGATGTGGAGATCCGAGCCCTCCATCTGCACCATCGTGTGGAGAAGTTCAGGCAGTGTGTGCATTACTTCACGGTCTCCCTGACGATCTCCTCGATCGTCGTCACTCCGTCTTTCACTTTCAGCAACCCGCTTCGGCGAAGCGTGATCATTCCTTCGTCAACGGCCTTGCGACGCAGTTCGAGCGCCGAGGCGCCGACGAGAATGAGCTCACGGATTTCCTCCGTAATCTCCATCACCTCGTAGAGACCGACGCGGCCCTTGAAACCGGTGTTGTTGCACTTTTCACAGCCCTTCCCCTTGTTGGGGACCACTGTCTTTGCCTCATCGGCCGTGAAACCGGCTTGCACCAGCGCTTGAGCTGGCGTGGGGTCCGGTTCCGTGCAGTTCTTGCAGATTCTGCGCACGAGACGCTGCGCGCACACGAGGTTCAGCGAGCTCGCCACCAGGAACGGCTCGATGCCCATGTTCATCAATCGATTGATGGTGCCCGGCGCGTCGTTGGTGTGCAGGGTCGACAACACGAGGTGGCCGGTGAGCGCCGCCTTCACTGCGATTTCCGCCGTCTCGAAGTCGCGAATTTCGCCGACGAGGATGATGTTCGGGTCCTGACGCAGGAAGCTGCGGAGAGCGGCCGCGAAGTTGAGCCCGATGCTCTCCTTCACCTGCACCTGGTTGACGCCCATCAAGTTGAATTCGACCGGGTCCTCGGCCGTCATGATGTTCGTCGTCGGCATGTTGATCCGCGCAATCGAGGAGTAGAGCGTGTTGGTCTTACCGGACCCCGTCGGCCCGGTGACGAGCACCATCCCCCACGGCTTGTCGATCGCGACCTCGAACTTTTTCAGCGACTCGGACTCGAAGCCGAGCTTGGTCATGTCGAGCATCAGCTTCGTCTTGTCGAGGAGACGAAGCACGATCTTCTCGCCGAAGAGCGTCGGGAGACAGGAGACGCGGAAGTCGATGTCACGCATCTCGCCGTTGTCCTGGAAGCGGATCTTGATGCGGCCGTCCTGCGGCAGGCGCTTTTCCGCGATGTCGAGTTTCGACATGATCTTGATGCGCGAGGTGATCGCATCGCGGAACTTCATCGGCGGCTGCATGATGTTGTAGAGGATGCCGTCGATGCGGTACCGGACCCGGAGCTCCTTCTCGTACGGCTCGATGTGGATGTCGCTGGCGCCCTTCTGGATCGCCGACATCAGAATGACGTTCACGAGCTTGATGACCGGCGCTTCCTCGCCCTGCTTGGCGAGCGCTTCGGCGCTGATCTCTTCGAATTCCTCGAGGACCTCGACGTCGCCAGCGTCGCCGATCGCCGGCATCTCCTCGAGCGCCTTGCTTGCCACGTCGAGCGCGCTCGGACCGCCGCCCGCAGCGCCGTTGCCAGTGGCCGGCCCCGACGCCTTGTTGTAGTACTTCTGGATCGCGTCGATAACGGCGGTCTCTGACGCGACGACCGGCTCGACGTTGTAGCCCGTCATGAACTTGATGTCGTCCATGGCGAACACGTTGGTCGGGTCGGTCATCGCGATCGTCAGGGTGGCCCCCGACCGCGAGAGCGGGATGATCTGGTATTTCTGGGCGGTCTCGGCGGGAACCAGCTTGACGACCGCTGTATCGACGTCGAACTGGCCCAAAGCGATCGACGGCACGCCATACTGCTTGCTGAGCAGCGCCGTGATCTCGTCGTCTTTGACGTACCCGAGCTTGATCAGATTGAAGCCGAGCTTCCCCCCGTGCTGGCGCTGATAGTTCAGCGCCTCCTGGAGTTGCTCCGGCGTAATGCGCTTCTCTTTGAGAAGCAGCTCTCCGATTCGAACCGCCATGTGGTAACTGGGATTACGTCCGTCTCAAGTCATCGTCAGAGCGACGCGCGCGCCGTAATGTAGGCGGGGCGAACTTCGATCTGCAGGGCACTCCGACCCGTCTTATGTTCTCGGCGGCCATGGCCGCCTGCTGTAGGGCAAAACAGGCGTATGTCTGTGACCTGTCGGTGGTAATCGGCCTGTACAGGTACGGTGAGAGCCTCGCGATGTCAGTACTAACGAGGCGAAGTTATGGTGCAATGAATGGGACGGTCAGACGATCGAAACGTAGCGGCGTGGAGCGGGTGACTCGGGCAAGCGCCCATACCGGAACCGAATCACGCCTTTGCCGTATCTAGGAGTTTGAGTGTCCTCCGAATCAGGGGCCGCTGTTCCATCACACAGACCGGACGCCTTGACCCGGATCTATGGGGTCCTGAGGCATCCGCGCGCGACGTTTACGGCGGGTCTGGCGGCACCGGCCTGGGTCGGCCTGTTGACGGTGCTGACCGTAATCACCGCCACCACCCGGATCGCCCTGTTCGAGACCGAAATCGGTCGGACGGCGCTGGTCGACGAATGGGAGCGGACCGCGATTGCCTTCGGCCAGGAGGTCGACGACTCGCGGTACGAGGAGTTGAAGGCGTTGAGTGCGCACGGCTTCGCATATGGGCTCAGTACAGCAGTCCTCAGCGGACCGGTGCTGGTGCTGGCGGTTGCTGCTGGTGTGTTCGTGATGTTCGGCCGAGCACACCGCGAGCGAGCATCGTTTGCGCAGGTCTGTGCAATCGCGACGCTCGCCAGTGTGCCGTTGGCGCTGCGTCAGGTCGTCGGCGCGATCACGAGCTACGCGAGCGAGAGCACGGCAAACGCTATGTCGATCGGGACATGGTTCTCAGCACTCGACGAAGCGTCGCCCCTGGCGCGGTTCGTGGGTGCGCTCGACCTGTTCGTCATCTGGTGGGTGGTCGTGCTCGCGATGGGTGTCGGTGTGCTCTATCGGCGAAACGCGCGGCCGCTGGCGCTGACGTTCCTGGGTGCGTATGCAGGTCTTGCCCTGCTGCTCGCCGCCACGATGGCGGTTCTCGGCCCGTCGGCATGAGCATCGATCGGAAAAGGACGGCAACGTGACTGAGACGGCCAGCGCCACCGCCCCGGATCCCGGACTCTTCTCCCGGATGATCGGCGTGCTCTTCTCGCCGAAGGAGACGTTTGCCGCGATTGCCGCACGTCCGCGTTGGCTCGGCGTGATGGCGATCACGCTCGTCGTCGGCGCGGCATGTCAGTACGTCATCCTGTCCTCGACAGCGATGCAGGATGCGATGTTCGAACAGGCCACCCGTAATCCAAACATGACGGAGGCGCAGATCGCCGGTGCCGAACGGGTGATCGGGTACCTCCCGATGGTCATTCCGATCGGAACGCTCTTCTTGGGCGCCGCCTTCACCGCGGTCATCGCTGGCATCCTGATGCTGATCTTCTCGACATTGATGGGAGGTTCGGCCCAGTTCAAGCAGGTCTATTCGGTCGTCGCCCATTCAGGCGTGGTCTCGATGCTCCAGGGCATCGTGACAGCGGGACTGATTCTGCTGGGGGCCGAGCCATCGGGGACGACCGCACCAGGGGCCAACCTCGCCATCTTCGTGCCGTTTCTCGACGAGACCAGCTTCGTCACGCGCTTCCTCGGCGCGATCGATTTGATTCTGGTCTGGTTCATCGTCACGATGTCGATCGGGTTGGCGGTGCTGTACAAGCGTCGCACGGGCGGCATCGCGACGACGCTGCTCGCCCTCTACGTCGTGATTGCACTCATCATCGGGTACGTGCGTTCGGGTTAACCAGCCAGTGGCTCCGCGGTGAACAGCCCGCGGAGCGCCTCGGCGGGTTAACGTTTGTTTCATTGGCGCGCGACGCGCGCCTAGCCCGTTATGCGGTCGGGCAAACTTGGTACGCGGTCAGCACCGCGGGGCCGCATGACGGGCTCAGGAGTATCGATGACTTGGAAGAAGATCGCCATCATTGGGGCTGTCATCCTCGTCGGCGCCGCCGTCGTCGGCGCCAACCTGTACTTCAAGCGCGAGACCGGCGTCACCGTCAATGCGGAAGCGATCCGTGCCCGCGACCTCGAGGCGCTCGTGTCCGCATCGGGGAAGATTCAACCCAAGCGGCAAGTCAACGTATCAGCGAACACCACTGGGCGCGTGACGCGTGTCGCGGTCGAAGAAGGCCAGCGCGTCAAGGCCGGCCAGTTTCTGCTGGAGATCGACCCGCGATCACTCGACGCGCAGCTGCAGCGCGGTGAAGCCAGCGTGGCCGCCGCCCAGTCGTCGCTGCAACAGTCCCGCGCCTCCGTGCAGCAGACCCGCGCGCTGCTCGAACTCGCCCGGCAGAATCTGAAGCGCACCCAGGAACTGTGGAAGGAGCAACTGACCACTCGTGAAGCGCTCGAGCGCGCCGAGAACGACGTCCAGGTGCGCGAGGCGGAGCTGAAGACGCGCGAGCAGGAGATCCAGACCAACGAGCAGCGAATCAAGGTCGAGGAAGCCGGCCTGGCCACCACGAAGTACAACCTCAATCAAGTGATCATCACAGCTCCGATGGACGGTCTCGTGACTCGCCGCAGCATTGAAGAGGGTGAGACCGCCGTGCTCGGAACGATGAACAACGCCGGCTCGGTGCTGCTGACGATCGCCGACATGTCGATCCTCGAAGCGGAGGTCGAAGTCGACGAGACCGAAATCCCGTCGGTCTCGCTCGGCCAGCAAGCCAAGGTCACGATCGATGCCGTGCCCGACCGGACCTTCAAAGGCCGTGTCACCGAGGTCGGTAACAGTCCCATCCAGACCACGTCACAGAACACCGGCGGACAGCGTCAGGCGACGACGTTCAAGGTCGTGATTACGCTGGCCGAGGAAGTGCCCGACGTCCGACCGGGATTCACGTGCACCGCCGAGATCACCACCGCGACTCGTAAGGGCGTGGTGGCCGTGCCGATTCAGGCGCTCACGGTCCGCGAGATGCTCTACGACCCGAGCGGCACGCTCGTTCGCGAGGTGCCGCAACGGCGCCGCCGCGGCTCCGACGTCGTGTCGCAAACGGTCAGCGCCTCGAACGAGCCGCCGCCGGGCCACACGCGCAAGGAGACCGAAGGCGTCTTCGTCCTGAGCGCAGGCAAAGGCGTGTTCACGCCGGTCAAGGTCGGCATCGCCGGCGAGCAGTACTTCGAAGTGCTCACCGGGCTGAAGGCGGGCGATCAGGTGATCACGGGCCCGTTCGCGTCCGTGCGGGAGTTGTCGGACGGCGGTGACGTCAAACTCCAGCAGAACAACCGCAATCGCACTCGCTCTTCCAGCAGTAAATGAGCCAGTTCTTCGACTCCGTCCTGATCGCGCTGCAGGCCATCTGGGCCAACAAGCTGCGATCGTTCATGACGGTGCTGGGCAACATCGTGGCGGTCACCTCGATCGTCACCGTGGTCACCCTGATCCAGGGCATGAACGGCATGGTGGCGGACGCCATCGTCAGCGACATCGGGGCCGACAATTTCACGGTTCAGCGTATGCCGCCGGTCTTCAGCGAGGACGAGGCGGAGCGTAATCGCAATAATCCGCTCATCACGGTTGACGAAGGCGAGGCCATCCGCAAGTTCAGCCCGCTCATCGCGTCGGTCGCTGCCCAAGCCGGACGGAATGCCACGGTCTCGTATCGAAGCGAGGAGATCAACAACACCAGCATCCAGGGCGTGACGAGCAGCTATTCCGACTTTTCGACCTTCAGCGTCGACCGGGGCCGCATGATGAGCGCGGTCGAAGTCGATCGGGGACAGCAGGTCACGATCCTCGGCTACTCACTGGCCGACCGCCTCTTCGGCGAGATCGAACCGCTCGAGAAGACCATCAAGATCGCCGGCATCGGCTTCCGCGTCGTCGGCGTCAGCGAGAAAAAGGGATCGTTCTTCGGCGACTCGCAGGACAACTTCGCCGTGATTCCGCTCGGCGCCTATCGGCGGCTGTTCGGGGCGCGACAGTCACTGACGCTGATGGTCAAGCCGGTCTCCACCGATCGGATGACCGAGGCCATGGATGATGCCACGGTCGCGCTGCGCGTCGCGCGGCGCTTGAAGCCATCGGCACCGAACAATTTCGGCATCCTCACCTCGGACTTCATCCTCGACCTCTATCGCCAGGTGACGAGCGGCATTTTCGCGGTGCTCGTCGGCATCGTGGCGCTGTCACTGCTGGTTGGCGGCATCGTCATCATGAACATCATGCTGATGGTGGTCAGCGAACGGACGCGCGAGATCGGATTGCGCAAGGCGCTCGGTGCCAAGCGCAAGGACATCATGGCGCAGGTCCTGACCGAATCGATCACGCTGTCGACGTTCGGCGGCATCATCGGGATCCTGCTCGGATCGCTCGCCGCGACGCTCATCGCCGCGGTCACGCCGCTGCCGGCGCGTCTGGAGATGTGGTCGGTCGTGCTCGGCGTCGGCATCACGGCCGCCGTCGGCCTCTTCTTCGGCGCCTATCCGGCGTCACGAGCGGCATCGCTCGATCCGATCGAGGCCTTGAGACGTGAGTAAAGGCCTCAATCGCGGGCTCTGGGGCGAAGTCGCGCTGATGGCATTCGAGACGCTGCGCACCAACAAGATGCGCTCGGCGTTGACCATCCTCGGTGTCGTCATCGGCATTACGTCGATCGTCGGCATGACGTCGCTGATTCGCGGCTCTGACGAATCGCTGCGCGACATGATTCGCCAACTGGGGCCAAACACCATCATCCTGAGCAAGGCGAGCGCGGTCAGTCTGGCGGCCGGTGCGGACTTCGCCGCACTGATTCGGCGGCCCAATCTCACCGTCGAGGATGCACGGGCGATCGAGCGGCTCGCGCCGTCGGTCGGCGTCGTTGACATCTGGATGGGTCAAGGCCTGGGCGGCCAGACGGTCGAGCGTGTGTTCTACGGCGGCCAGCGCACACCGACCGGGGCGGTGCTCGGGGCCACCGAGCAGTTCGCCACCGTGAACTTCGTCAAGCTGTCGTTCGGCCGCTTCTTCACCCAATCGGAAGTGCAGCGACGGCGCCGCGTCGTGGTCCTGGGCAACAACCCATATGAGGCGTTGTTCGCGCCGTCCGGCATCGATCCGATTGGCAAGAAGGTTCGCGTCGGCGCGATCGAGTACACCGTCGTCGGCGTCCTCGGCAAGCGCCCCTCACCGTTTCCGCAGGCGGATAATTTCGTCGTCATTCCGCAAACGACCCACCAGGTCGTCTTCGCGACCAACGCTCGTCAGCGCTTTGGCGGCGGCAGCAGCGCGCAGATCACCATCGTTCCGGTCGAAGGCGCCACGCGCGATCAGACGGTCACTGAAGTCGAAGAGATCATGCGCATCCGCCATGGCCTCAAGCTGGACGAGCCCAACGATTTCGAGATCGGCGGCCAGGACGCCATCCTGCGTCTGTGGGATCAGATCAGCCGCGCCGTCTTCCTCGCGCTGGTGGTGATTTCGTCGGTCGCCCTGATGGTCGGTGGCATCGGCGTGATGGCGATCATGATGATCTCGGTGACTGAGCGGACGCGCGAGATCGGCGTACGAAAGGCGCTCGGTGCGCGGCGCCAGGAAATCTTGCTCCAGTTCCTGGCAGAAGCGGCGGTGCTGACGTCCGTGGGTGGTGTGCTCGGGATTCTGTGCGGAGCGGGGATCGGGCTCGCCGTCAGTTTGATCACCGGCTTCCCCATTTCACTGCCGTGGTGGTCGTTTGCCATCGGCCTCGGCTTCTCGGCAAGCGTCGGCATCTTCTTCGGGATGGTCCCCGCCGTCCGCGCGTCTCGACTCGATCCGATCGAAGCGCTCCGCTACGAATAGCGGTTCGAGACATCCGGCGCAGCGCCGGCGGCGGCCCGTGCGCCCCGCGTCCCACGAGCCCGGAACGGGGCGCCGTCCGCCGGCCGCTACGACTCTTTCTCGCCTGTGCGGATGCGATAGCTCTCCAAAACGGGTAGCACGAACACGCGACCATCGCCGATCTCGCCGGTGCGTGCCGCCTGCACGACAGCCTTCACCACGTCGTCGGCCATGTTGTCCGGCACCACGACCTCGACTTCCATCTTCGGCAGCAGGCTGACGTTGTATTCCTTGCCGCGGTAGATCGCGGTGTGCCCCTTCTGCTTCCCGTGGCCACGCACCTCCGTCACCGTCATACCGGCGATGTTCAACTTGGCGAGCGCATCTTTGACCTCGTCGACCTTGTTCGGACGAATGATGCACTTGATCAACTTCATAGCGAACCCTCCAGTGTCCTGAGGAGGTCGGACGTCAGCGCCTGCTGCTCCGCCTCGGTAAGCTTCGATCCGCCCTTGGTGATATGGAAGACATCGATGGCCTTTTCCCCTTCGGTCGCGATCAGGACGAGGTCGACGTCACACCCCTGCCGTGAGATGACGCGGCTGATGCGATAGAGCAGGCCCAGCGCGTTGTTTGCAACGATGTCGAGAATCGTGTACCGGCCCGACGCTTCGTTGTCGGCCCGCACGACCGGCGCGAACCGCTGGGCGCCCTTCGCGTGCAGGACGCCCTGCTCGCGGCCGCGCAGCAGCGACGTCACGTCGGACCGGCCCGAGACGACGTCCTCGAGCACGTGCAGCAGCTGCTGGTGCCCTTCGGCGTTCAGCTCGAGAAACCGTTCGTCGTCGGTGAACTGAAACACGTCGAGGACCAGTCCGTTGGGATTGGTCAGCGCGTGCCCGCGGATGATGTTCATTCCGAAGGACGACAGCACGCCGCAGATATTGGAAAACAGGACCGGCTTGTCGAGCGTCGTGACCGCAACCGTCCAGATCGCCGAGTCGCTGCGCTCGAGCGACAGGTGGACCTCGTCGGGATGGATGTCGCGCGCCAGACGGACGTGACGGTAGATCGCGTCGCGAGAGAACAGCTGCAGGTAGCGCTGCGGCAACCCCTCGAGAAAGCGCGTGATCTCGACCGTCGACAGATCGTCTGGACGCTGCTTCAACAGCTCGTCGAGACCCGCCTGGTTCCGCTCGATCAACTCGTCGCCGTAGCGTTGCGTCAGGTGGTTGTAGGTATCGACATACAACCGCCAGATCAGCTCCTCCTTCCACGGCGTGAGCGTCTCCGGGCTGACGGCTTCGACGTCGACGAGCGTCATCAGCGCGAGCATCTTCAGCCGCTCTTCCGTGCCGATGAACGCGGCGAACGTCTTGACCACGTCGGGGTCTTCAGTGTCGCGGCGGAAGGCCACGAGCGACATCTGCAGGTGATGGCGGATCAGGAACAACACCGTCTCGCGTGCGTCCCCGCGGAGCTGGAGCCGATCGACCACGTCGATCGCCATCCGCACGCTCTCGACCGCGTGGTCGTCGTCGCGCCACTTGCCGACATCGTGCAGGAGCAACGCGAGCACGAGCAGCTGCGGCTCGGCGACGGCAGCGAGGACATTGCGAAAACGCAGGCGCTCGGGCGCCGTCGTCTCGGCAATGCGTTCGAGGTTTCGAATCGTCAGCAGCGTATGCTCGTCGACGGTGTACTTGTGGTAGAAGTCGCGGACCACCCGCCACGAGATCGCCTGGAACTCTGGAAATACGCGGCCCAACAGGCCGCAGTCGTGCATCTCCGACAGGCGCGCGTAGAGCCCGGCCCGCGGCGTGAGCAGACGCAGCAGCGTCTGGCGATCGGCCGCGTCAGGAAAAAAATCGTCGGCACGGTAGCGATCGACGTGCTGCTGGATGCACGACAGCGCCTCATCTGACACGTCGGTGCCGTGATCGATCGCCGCCTGAAACGCACCGAGCCACGTCGCCGGGTTCCGCGCCGCCACCACCGGATCGAGGAAGCGGATGCCATCGCGCGACAGACCCAGGTTCGGACCCACTGGAACCGGGGCGCTCTTTCTCGCCCAGTCGAGCGAGCGCGTGACGACGCGAGCGTGACGGAAGTAGTCGCTCATCAATCGCTCGACGCGCTGACGCGGCTCGGCGCCGGGGTAGCCGAGCAGGTCGGCGGTCCGCTCCTGCATCTCGTGGCTGAGCACGTTCTGATTCCGCCCCGCGCCGAGGTGCAGCGTCGAGCGGACGCGCAGGAGGAAGTCTTCCGCCTGATCGACGCGCGCCGGATCCGCCGGCCCGCGCCGCAGCAGCAACGGATCGGTCAGCATCCCGATGGTGCGCGTCGCGGTCAGGTCGCGCAGCGCGCCGGGCGCCTCCTTGACGTCCGGCTCGAGCTGATACAGCGTGGCGTTGAAGGCCGCATGCCGCCGATCGATGAGCTCGAGGAGAGACTTCAGGATGTAGGCGTGGGTCGAGGCGGTGTGAAACCGCGTCCTGAATCGGTCGAAGAGCGAGCGGATGCCAGCCACCGGCCGCGCGTCGAGCAGCGCCAGCAGGAACTCCGCATTGTTCGTTTCGAGCCGCTTGAAGTCGTCGAGCTCGCGCACCTGGTGACCGATGACGACGCCGATGTCCCACAGCGGATGGAGAAAGGCGCGCAGGAAGCGCTCGTCGTCGGCATCGATCGCGCGCTCGAAGAGCACGAGCAGGTCGATGTCGGACTGCAGGCAGAGGTGGCGGCGGCCGTAGCCTCCGAGTGCAATCACGTCGACCGAGCGTTCGTTGCCGCCGGCATCGGCGAACAGCTGCCGGAGCATGGCGTCGATTCGATCGGAAAAACGCTCGAGCGAGGCACGGCCGGCCGCGCCTCGCAGCGCATCGGCTTCGAGCTCGGTCCGGGCTGCGTCGAAGGCAGCGACGAGTGTGGAACCCCCTGGGCTCGGTTGCGTGAGTGACATCGAGTGATCGTCTCGCCTTACCGCCTCCAGCAGGACTGCACGCGTCCGCACCACCGCGCGACCGGATCCAAGCGCCTCGCGCGTCCGGCCGCCTGCATGCGGGAGGCTAGTAGCTGAGACCTATTCCGACGGAGCCGATCACTTTCGACCTGTCACCCAGAATGGCTTCGTTGCGATCGCCGAGTCGAACGAATTCGACTCCTCCGTGCACGTTCCAGCTGCCGAACCGCGTCGGGCCGCTGGACAGCGGTACCGTGACGACGCCGGCGACACTCACGAAGCCGAAGCTCTCGTCGCCGTCTGCGCCTTCGTAATAGTCCGACACGCTCAGGCCAAGTCGCACCGGCACCGACACGCGCAGACCAGAGCCGATCCCCGGCGCCGCACCGAGCTCGAGGTACGTGCCCTCAGCGGACCCTGCGTCGGCCTGACCATCGAGCTCGCGCGCCAGCAGCACGTAGGGCCTGACCGAGGCCCGCCCGAGCATCGCACTGTCGTCGAACGAGAACTTGAACGAGACCTCCCTCACCGTGAGGAACCCGTTGTTCGGACTGTTGTACGACGTGTAGGTCACGCCGATGCCTGCGCTCTTCCCCACGCTGAGCGCCAGGCCGGCGTAGAAGTCCGCCTCGTACCACAGCTTTCCGAGACCGTCGAGCCCGGCGATCCCCGTGTGCAGACTGTTCCACACACCGACGTTGACGCCGACAGACTTCAGCCAGCCTTCACCTTGGCGCAGCGCGATACCCAGCTCGCCGGAGGGTTGCAGAATCACGCCGGTGTCGTCCTGCGGAATGCCACGAAACAGATACGCGTTCGTGACGTCGAGACCCGCGGTCAACGTGATGTTCCCGGGATTCGGATCGGCGGACGAGCCCTGTGCACGCGCGGGCGCCGTGCCAAGGCACGACGCCACAGCCACGAGCGCCCACGCGCACAATGAATTGGTGAGTCGCCCTGTCAGTAGGACGCCTCCGTCATCCGACTCCTCCTGTCGGCGACGACGTTCAGTACGAGAACCCGAACCCGATCGAGCCGATGATCTGATCCTTCCTCGGTCCGTCTTCGTCCGAGTTGAAGAACGCCGTGGTGTCGCCGAGCCGCTGGTATTCTACGCCGCCGTGAATGTTCCAGGAACCGAAGTTCGTGGTGCCGCCGAGCGGGATGGTCGCGATGCCGGCAATGCTGAAATACCCGAACTTGTTGTCCTGATAGTCCCCGAACGCGTCGGCCAGCTCGTAGTAGTCCTTGAGGCTCAGACCGACCTTGATCGGAAACGCGATGCTCGCCTTCGATGCGGAGTAGCCCGGCGCGGCACCGAGTTCGAGGTAGGTCCCCTTGTTCAAGCCGCCGTCGGCCTGGCCAAGGTTGGCTCCGGTGTCGAATTCCTGCGCGATGAGCGCGTACGGTTTGAACGCGGCTTTGCCCAGCTTGGCGCTGTCATCGACGCCAAGCTTGAACGCGATCTCTTTCACCGTGGAGAACCCGTTGTTCGGGCTCGTATACGCGGTGTAGGTCGTCGAGAACGACACGCCGCCGCCGAACCCGAAGCCGAGCGTCGCGTAGAAGTCGGATTCGTACCACAGTTTGCCGCAGGCGCAACCGAGCAGCGTTTCATCCGTGTCGGCACCGGTGTCACCGGTGTGCAGGCTGTTCCATGTCCCGAAGTTGATGCCGACGCTCTTCAGGCCGCCCTCTCCCGAGAACGCCGCAAAGCCCAGGTCGACCGCGGGCCACACCGCGATGCCCGTGGAGTTCTGCCGGATGCCGCGGAACTGGTACTGGTTGAGAAAGTCGACCGTACCAGTGATAGTTAACGCGCCTGGATTCGGGTCCTTCGCCTCCTGCGCAAACGCCGGGGCGCTCACGGCCAGAGCGGCCAGCGCCGCCATCGCACATGCAGTGCGTCGTACTCCATGCATCACGAACATTCGATTGCCTCCGTTGATCCGTTGGGTTGAACACGGCAGTGGCGCGGCGGCGCCACTGCCAGCGACTGGTCTTGATGCCGCGGTTAGACGTCCGCGGATACAGGCTTGAGCACGGACGCGGGCTGCTTCGCCTCCTGCGCCACGGCAGCGTCCGACAGCGAGCCGCCGAACGCGTATGCCTCTTCGCCGTGGGCGGTGATATCGAGACCTTCGCTTTCCTCGGAGGCCGTCGCGCGCAACGGAACCACCAGGCCCACGAGCTTCAAGATGACGAAGGAGGCGACACCGCTGTAAACGATCGCCGCCAGGACGGCGGTGCCTTGAATCAGCAACTGACGCGGGTTGCCGAACATCGCGCCGTCGATCGTGCCGTTGAACGCCTTCTCCGCGAACACGCCGGTCAGCATCGCCCCGACCGTGCCGCCGAGGCCGTGCGCGGCGACGACGTCGAGCGAATCGTCGAGTTGCGTCTTCGCACGAAGGATCAGACCGAAGTAGCTCGGGAAGGCGGCGATGGCGCCCAGGAAGATCGCGCTCATCGGGCTGATGAATCCCGCCGCCGGCGTCACCGCCACGAGACCGACCACGATCGCGGTCGCGCACCCGACGCTCGTCGGCTTGCCCGTACGCATCGCGTCGAGCGCGGCCCACACCACCAGCGTCGCCGCCGGCGCCAGCATCGTCGTCACGAAGGCGAGACCGGCTTGCGGGCTTGCCGCCACCGCGCTGCCGGCGTTGAAACCGAACCAGCCGAACCACAGCAGCCCGGCGCCGAGCAACACGAACGGGACGTTGTGCGGCAGGATCGTCGTCGTGCCGTAGTCGGAGCGCTTGCCGACGACGAGCGCCGCGACCAGCGCCGCCACGGCGGCGTTGATGTGGACGACAGTGCCGCCGGCGAAGTCGAGCGCGCCCCACTGCGCCAGCCAGCCGCCACCCCAGACCCAGTGCGCGATCGGCGCGTAGACAGCGACCGCCCAGATGGTGATGAACGCGACGTATGCGGAGAACCGCATCCGCTCGATGATCGCGCCGGAAATCAGCGCCGCGGTGATGATGCAGAACGTGCCCTGGAACGCCATGAACAGGGCGTGAGGGATCGTGCCCTTGGCTTCGAGCCCGACGCCCTTCAGCAGCGCATTGGAGAGGTCACCCAGCCACGCGTTTCCAGCCGTGAAGGCCAGCGAATACCCCAGTAGCGCCCACGCAAGGCCGACCACGCCCAACGAGATGAAACTCATCATCATCGTGTTCAGCGAGTTCTTCGATCGCGCCAGGCCTCCATAGAAGAACGCCAGCGCGGGCGTCATCAGCAAGACGAGGGCAGTTGCGATCAACATCCATGCGGTATCGGCCTGGTTCATGGTCACCTCACTGGGAAATGGGGCGAACGCGCGACTGGCGTCGCTCTCCAACACCGCTCAGCAAGATGGGCGCCAGACCAGGCGACGCCGTGTCGCGGGAAAACCCCACGACTTTGTTGGAAAAACGGCGATCGCCCGAGAGCGGGCGCGTGCGCGTTGTGCTACGTTTTTGTAGATGTTCGAGTGAACGTCAACAAAGATGTCTGAATAGAAACCGCCAGCACGGACCGGATCGACCGACGGCTGCGGCCCCCGCGAACCTCGGAGCATTCGCGACAGGACATATTTGTATACATTCGACATCTGCTGGACATAATTGTCTTCATCTGGACCTGATGCGGCGCCGGCGAGGCCGCTGCCGCTGAGGCGCGGCCCTCACGCCTTGCGAGCGTACGGTGCGCCTGACTATGATCCGGGTCCCGCCTCTGGCGACGGCGCCGGCGACACGGGCCGCGACGCCCGGCCGACGCGCGCCGTCTCGCGGCATCCGGAGACGCAGCCCGCCTTCGGCTGAAGCTCCGGCGGGTCGCAGGCGGATAGGAGGATTACCCATATGAAGGTCTACGACGCCACCGGCATCCGCAACGTGGCCATCGTCGGACACGGCGGATGTGGCAAGACCCAGCTGGTGTCCACGATGCTCTTCGTGGCGGGCGCCGTGAATCGATTGGGAAAGGTCGATGACGGCACCACCGTCACCGACTTCGACGAAGAAGAGATCGCCCGCAAACACACCCTCTCCTCGAGCCTCGCCTATGCGGAGTGGCAGAAGACGAAAATCAACATCATCGACACCCCGGGGTTTGCCAACTTCCTGACCGACGCCCGCGCCGCGCTGCGCGTCGTCGAGGCGGCCATCCTCGTGGTCGACGCCGTCGCCGGCGTCGAGGTCCAGACCGAGAAGCTCTGGGCGGAAGCCGCTGCGCTCGGACTGCCCCGCCTCGTCGTCGTCAACAAGTTGGAACGCGAGCGTGCCAGCCTGGATCGCACGCTCGAGACGGTGCACCGCGACCTCGCCCGCGAGATCGTGCCGATTCAGCTGCCGCTCGGCGAGGAACGGTCGTTCACCGGCGTCGTCGATCTGATCCGAATGACGGCGTTGACGTTCGCCGCCGACGGCAAGATGACGGAAGCCGAGATCCCTGGAGCCATGGCCGAACGGGCGCAGAAGGCGCGCGAGCAGCTGATCGAGATGGTGGCCGAAGCCGATGAACAGCTGATGGAGACGTTCTTCGCCGAAGGGACGCTGACGCAGGAACAGCTCGTCTCGGGACTGCGTGCCGCGACGATGGCCGGCAAGATCTTCCCGTTGCTGTGCACGTCGGGCCTGCACGCCGTCGGCATTCAGCCGCTGCTCGACGCGATCGTGAACTATGCGCCTTCGCCCGCCGAGCGCGACTTCCGCGCCATCGCCGGCGACGCTGAGGCCATGGTGAAGGCCGCCGACACCGGGCCCTATTCGGTGTTCGTCTGGAAGACCATCGCCGATCCATTTGCCGGACGGATTACCATGCTTCGCGTCGTGTCGGGCGCCATCAAGTCGGACGCGACGGTGAACAACGCGTCGCGCGATGCCGCCGAACGCCTCGGCCACCTGCTGGCATTGCAAGGCAAGACGCAGACGCACGTTCCCGAGCTCAAGGCGGGAGACCTCGGGGCCGTGGCGAAACTCAAGGACACGCATACCAACGACACTCTGGCGGACAAGGCCGCGAAGTTCAAGTTCCCGCCGATCGCCTTCCCCGAGCCGGTGCTGTCCTACGCCATCGAGCCGAAGAGCCGAGGCGACGAAGACAAGATCAGCACGTCGATGCATCGCCTCGAGGAAGAGGATCCGAGCATCAGATACGCGCGCGATCCGCAGACACACGAACTGCTGCTCGCCGGGCAGGGCCAGCTCCACATCGAGGTGACCGTCGCGAAGCTGAAGCGGCGATTCGGCGTCGAGGTCAACCTGAAACCGCCGCGCATTCCCTATCGCGAGACGATCACCGCGTCGACGGAAGCGCACGGGCGGCACAAGAAACAGACGGGCGGCCACGGCCAGTTCGGCGACTGCAAGATCCGCGTCGAACCGCTGCCGCGCGGCAGTGATTTCCAATTCGAAGACGACATCTTCGGCGGGTCGATCCCGCGGCAGTTCGTCCCGGCGGTCGAGAAGGGCATTCAGGAAGCGCGCATGCGCGGCTTCCTCGCCGGCTACCCGATGGTCGACTTCAAGGCCACCGTGTTCGACGGCTCCTACCACGCGGTCGATTCGAACGAGCTCTCCTTCAAGATGGCCGGATCACTCGCGTTCAAGGACGCGATGACTCGGGCGCGGCCAACGATCCTCGAACCGGTGATGCAGGTCGAGGTCTACGCGCCGAACGACTTCGCCGGCGACCTGATGGGAGACTTGAACGGACGGCGTGGCCGCATCGCCGGCATGGATACGCGCGGGGCGATGACCGTCATCCGCGCCCAAGTGCCGATGTCGGAGATGCTGACCTACGAACAGCATCTGACGTCGGCCACCGGGGGGCGCGGCACGTATCACATGGAGTACTCGCACTACGAGGAAGTGCCGCACATGCTCCAGGCCAAGATCATCGCGGCATACAAGGCCGAACGCGGTCAGGCGGTGACTGAGGAGGTCTAACTCCCAACGGCTCCAGCTCTCAAAGAAAAGACCCGGTCGGCTTGCGCCGCCGGGTCTTCTTGTTTCCAGACTCGCGTTTGGGAGTTGGGAGTCGGGCCTTGGGAGTTGTCTTAGGATCCGCCAGCTTTCCGCGGCGTCGTCGATTTCCGCGCGGCGCCCTTCGTCTGGCCACCAGCCTGCGCCTTCGACCCACCCTCACCCTTGCCGCGCATCCGCTGCGCGGCTCGCTTGAGACGCTCGCCGACGCCCTTGGCCTTCTTGGGCGCTTCGTCGTCGTCCTCGCCCTTCTCCGCCTTGGCGAGCTGCGGGTTGTATTCGCTGCCCACGAGCTCGACCTGAGCGACCTCAGCGGAGTCACCGCGCCGATAGCCGACCCGCAGAATCCGCGTGTAGCCACCTGGGCGATCGGCGAATCGGGGAGCGAGATCCGTGAACAGCTTGCTCACGACCTCGATGTCCGGGAGCTCCGCCAGCACCATGCGACGCGCATGAAGCGTCTTGCCGCCGGCCTCGCCCGCCGCCACGCCGCGTCGCGCGATCGTAATCAGACGCTCGACGAACGGCCGCAGCTCCTTCGCCTTCGGCATCGTCGTTTCGATCCGCTCGTGACGCAGCAGCGCAATCGCCTGATTGCGCAGCAGCGCGAGCCGGTGCTCGGTGACGCGTCCGAGCTTGCGATGGGCAACGTTGTGTCTCATGGTGCTAGTCCTGATGCGCCTGTGCCGGTTGATCGAGCCGCATGCCGAGGCTCAGGCCCATGCTGTGCAGGATCTCCTTGATCTCGTTCAGCGACTTCCGGCCGAAGTTCTTGGTCTTCAGCATCTCGGCTTCCGTCTTCTGCACGAGCTCGCGGATGGTCCGGATGTTCGCGTTCTTCAGGCAGTTGTACGAACGGACCGACAGCTCGAGCTCCTCGACGCTCTTGTCGAGGTTCTCGTTGAGCACACCGGCGCGCGGCTGCTCGGCCTGGGTGTCGATCGACTCGCCCGCATCTTCGAGGTTGATGAAGATGTTGAGATGATCGCGAATCAGCTTCGCCGCCAGCGACACCGACTCCTGCGCGGTCACCGAACCGTTGGTCCAGACGTCGATGGTCAGCTTGTCGTAGTCCGTGGTCTGACCGAGACGCGCCGCCTCGACGAGGTAGTTCACCTTCTTCACCGGCGAGTGCACCGAATCGACCGGAATCCAGCCGATGCCGAGGTCCTCGTCGAAGTTCTTGTCCGCCGACACATACCCGCGCCCGCGCTTCATGCGGAGCTCCATGTGGAGCTTGCCGCTCTCGGCCACCGTTGCAATATGCGCTTCCGGCTCGAGGATCTCGACGTCCTGATCGACTTCGATGTCCTTGGCGCGCACGATGCCGGGCTTGTCGACGCGGAGGTACAGCGTCTTGGTGTAGTCGACGTGCAGCTTCAACGGAATCTGCTTCAGGTTGAGGATGATGTCGGTGGCATCCTCGACCACGCCGGGGATCGGCGAGAACTCGTGGAGCACGCCGTCGATCTTCACCGCCGTGATCGCCGCGCCCTCAATCGAGGAGAGCAGCACGCGGCGAAGCGCGTTGCCAATCGTCGTGCCAAAGCCGCGCTCGAACGGCTGCGCGTAGAACCGGCCGAACCGATCCGTGAGTGTTTCCCGCTCGAACTCGAGACGCTTGGGACGCTGAAAACCTTTCCAGAGCATGGCAGTGTGTCCTTTCGCAACGGGCCGGCAGCCCCGGCCTCCAGACCTGCGGGTTATTCCGCCAGCCTCCCGCTGCAGGTCTGAAGAGCTGCGGGCTGACGGATGCGATGACCGGCTGACGCCGGCCCCTACTTGCTGTACAGCTCGACGATGAGCTGTTCCTGCACCGGCAGGTTGATCTGCTCGCGTGTCGGAACCGAACCGATCTTGGCCGAGAACGACGCGGCGTCGAACTGCAGCCATTCGGGCACGCCGCGGCCCTTCACCTCTTCGAGCGCGTGCAGGATTGCCGGCGCCTTCTGGCTGCTCTGGCGAACCGCCACGACATCGCCCGGCTTCACCGAGAACGACGGGATGTTCACCTTACGGCCGTTCACCGTGAAGTGTCCGTGCCGCACCAGCTGCCGTGCCTGCGGCCGCGACGTCGCGAAGCCGAGCCGGTACGCCACGTTGTCGAGGCGCCGCTCGAGCAGCTGGAGCAACGTCTCGCCGGTGATGCCGCGCGTGCGCTCTGCCTGCTCGAAGTACAGCCGGAACTGGTCCTCGAGCACACCGTAGATGCGCTTCACCTTCTGCTTCTCGCGCAGCTGCACACCGTATCCAGCCAGCTTCGACTTCCGCGTCTTGCCATGCTGGCCTGGCGCGAAGTTGCGCTTCTCGATGGCGCACTTCTCCGTGTAGCAGCGCTCGCCCTTGAGGAACAACTTCATGCCCTCACGGCGGCAGAGGCGGCAAACCGGTCCGATATAACGTGCCATTCGTTCTCCTACTCACCAATGCAAGATGCAAAATGCAAAATGCAAAAGGCGCAAACGCCCATCATTCAGCATTCGGTTTTGCATTTTGCATTTTGCATCTTGAATTACAGCGTTCTCATTACACTCGTCGCCGTTTCGTCGGGCGGCAGCCGTTGTGCGGAATCGGCGTGACGTCGCGAATCGACTTCACCTCGATGCCGACGGTCTGCAGCGCACGAATGGCCGACTCGCGGCCCGATCCGGGCCCCTTCACCCGCACGTCGACCGAGCGCAGCCCATAGGTCTTGGCGGCGTTGCCGGCGCTCATCGCCGCCTGGGTTGCCGCAAACGGCGTCCCCTTGCGCGATCCCTTGAAGCCGATGCCACCGGCGCTCGACCACGCAATCACGTTGCCTTCGGTATCGGTGATCGTGATCTGCGTGTTGTTGAACGACGCGTGGATGTGCACCAGCCCGTGATGCACGACGCGCTTCTCGCCGCGTTTCTTGAACGTCTTGCGAGGCGCCTTCTTTCCGCCTTCGGCTTTCTTCTCAGGCGTCGTTGCTGCCGCTTCGGTCTTAGCCATACGTTAAACCGTCTTCTTCTTGGCGACCGCGCCCTTGCGCGGGCCCTTCCTGGTGCGCGCGTTGGTGCGCGTCCGCTGCCCGCGAGCCGGGAGGTTGCGGCGGTGCCGCAGGCCGCGGTAGCAGCCGATCTCCATCAGCCGCTTGATGTTCATCGAGATCTCCTTGCGGAGATCACCCTCGACGCCGCCGACCTCTTCGATCACGCGGCTGATTTTCCGGACGTCGTCTTCCGACAGATCCTTGACGCGAATGTCCGGGCTCACACCGGCCGAGCCAAGGATGTCGTTGGATCGCTTGCGGCCGATCCCGTAGACATACGTGAGTCCGATCTCGATGCGCTTGGTGCGCGGCAGATCAACGCCTGCGATGCGTGCCATAGAATCCTGATCCTCGTCAGGCCTCAGGGCTCAAGGCCCCGGCCTCAGTGCCTCAGGCCAGACCGGGCCCAACTGGGGCCTGAGGCCTGGGCCCTGAGGGCTTCACCCTTGCCTCTGCTTGTGTTTCGCGTTCGTGCAGATCACCCGGACCACGCCGCGGCGCCGGACGATCTTGCACTTGTCGCAAATCCGCTTCACTGACGCTCTGACCTTCATATCTGCGATCCCGTAGGCCTCAGGGCCCCGGCCTCAGGCCTCAGCGACCTCAGACCAAAGCTCTGGCCAACCTCGGGCCTGGGGCCTGAGCCCTGGGCCCTACACCTTCCTCACGATCCGGCCGCGCGTCAGATCCCGCGGCGCCAATTCCACAACCACTCGATCACCGACGATCAATCGCACGAAGTTCTTCTCGAGCCCGCCGCCAGCGTGTGCCGTCACACGCGTGCCGTCCACATCGAGCTGATATAACCCGCTCGGCAACTGGGCCCTAACTACGCCTTCGACGCGCCGGTCGGTGTCGGCTCCCATAACAGTCCGCCTAAAGGCGGATACTACATTCGTCCGGCTGACGCCGGACACGACGTTCACGAACGCACAGGCTCGCGCGAATCGTCACCCGCCGGGAGCGCCACTCCCACCGGCAGCATCGGCCGCACGCGCGCGACCTCTTCGGCGAGCAGCGTGAGGATCTCGACCGCGGCGCGCGTCACCACGACCGTGTGCTCGAAATGCGCCGACAAACTGCGGTCGACCGTCACGGCGGTCCACCCGTCTGACAACACCTTCACCGCGGCCTTCCCGGCATTCACCATCGGCTCAATCGCCAGCACCATGCCCTCGGACAGCCGCGGCCCGCTGCCACCGGGTCCATAGTTGGCGACCTGCGGCTCTTCGTGCAGCGAGGTGCCGATGCCATGACCCACGAACTCGCGCACCACCGAATAGTCGTGCGCTTCGACGTGCGCCTGGACCGCCGCCCCGATGTCGGACACGCGCGCCCCAGGCTTCACTGCCTGAATTCCGCGAAACAGCGCCTCCTCGGTTACCCGCAGCAACGAGGCGGCTTCCGCCGAGATGGCCCCGACGGGCACGGTGACGGCGCAGTCGCCGAAGAACCCGTCGAGCTTCGCGCCCATGTCGATGGAGAGGATGTCTCCTTCGACGAGCGCCCGCGACGACGGGATCCCGTGAACGACCTGCTCGTTCACCGAGGCGCAGACCGTTGCCGGATACCCGTGGTATCCCTTGAACGCCGGCTCGGCGCCCGCTTCACGTACCCGCCGCTCGGCCAACGCGTCGAGGTCACGCGTCGTCACGCCAGGCGCGACGGTGTTGCGCAGCTCGTCCAGGATTCGGGCGACGAGCTGATTCACGCGGCGCAGCTTCTCGATCTCACTCTGCGACCGGCAGACGATCAAAATTCACGCTCCCTAGCCGTCTTGACCGGCTGAGCCTCGCGAGTCACATCCGCGCCGTTGCCGCGTCGTCGATCATCGTCTCGAGATCCTGCGCGACGCGCTCGGGCGGCTGGGCTCCATTCACGACTCGAAACGTCGGACGCCCGCGGTAGAAATCGAGCACCGGCTTGGTCGCGTTCTGATACACCCGCAGACGCTCGCGCACGATCTCGCGGCCGTCGTCCGACCGCTGGACCAGCGGTCCGGCGCATTTCGAGCACAGCGCATCGCCAGCCGCGGCGTTGGTTCCACAGACCGCGCAAATCCGCCGTTCCGCCAAACGCCGAACGAGCTCCTGTTCGGGCACCGCAACATCGACGATGACGAGAGGCCCGCAGCCGCGGCGCTCCATGATCTCGTCGAGCGCCTGCGCCTGCGCCACGGTTCGCGGAAAGCCGTCCAGGACGAACCCGCGCGCCGCATCGGGCCGCGTCAGCCGCTCGGCGACGATCGCAATCATCGTGTCGTCATCGACCAGCTCTCCGCGATCCATCTTGGCCTTGGCCTGCAGGGCGGTCGGGTTGTTCTCCTTGACCGCCTCGCGCAGGATGTCGCCGGTCGAGATCTTCAGGAGCGTACGCTCGCGCGCGAAACGCGCGGCTTGCGTCCCCTTTCCAGCCCCGGGCGGCCCCATCATGATCACGTTCAGTGCCACGTCCGTCGTGTGCCCTCAGCGCTGAACGACTTCAGCCGCGACGCCCTCGAATGCGCGTCTTCTTCATGAACCCGTCGTAGTGCCGCATGATGAGCTGCGACTCGACCTGCTGAACCGTGTCCATCGCCACGCCCACGACAATCAGGAGCGAGGTGCCGCCAAAGTAGAACGTCACACCGAGGCCCTGCGTGAACCACGAGGGCAGCACCGCGTCGAGGCGCTCACCGATGAACGGAATCGGCGCCACCTTGAAGCCGCTGATCAGCAGCTCGGGCAGCAGCGCAACGACGGCGAGATACAGCGCGCCAACCAGCGTGATCCGCGCCAGGATCGTGTCGATGTGCTCGGCGGTGCGCTTGCCCGGGCGGATGCCAGGGATGAACCCGCCGTATTTCCGCATGTTCTCCGCCACGTCGTCGGGGTTGAAGATGATCGACGTGTAGAAGTACGCGAAGAAGACAATGCCGACGACGTAGAGCAGGTTGTACAGCGGCATGCCGTACGCGACCTGGTCGAGGGCGCGCCGGACGAAGCTGCCGGTCTCGAACAGCGGTGATGCCATCGAGAAGAACGAGAGAATCGACGAGGCGAATATCACCGGGATCACACCGCCGGTGTTGACCTTGAGCGGGATGTGGGTGCTGGAGCCGCCGTACTGCCGGCGGCCGACCACCCGTTTGGCGTACTGCACGACGATTCGCCGGTGGCCGCGTTCGACGAACACGATCGCTCCAATCACGACCACCGCCATCGCGAGCAGGAACAGGATGCGCAGCGGTCCGATCTGACCGGTCGCCATCTGGTCGAACGTCGAGAGGAGAGCGGCTGGCAGCCGGTCCACGATCCCGGCAAAGATCAACAGCGACATGCCGTTGCCGATACCTCGCTCGGTGATCTGCTCGCCGAGCCACATCACGAACATCGTCCCGGTCGTGAGAGTGAGCACGCACATCAACCGGAAGCCCCACCCCGGATCGAAGACGAGCGGCAGCCCGCCTGGCGCTTCCGTCGACCGCTCGAGCCACAGCGCGTAGCCGAACGCCTGGACGACGGCGAGCAGCACCGTGAGATAGCGGGTGTACTGAGTGATCTTTCGCCGCCCAAGCTCGCCTTCCTTCGAGATGCGCTCGAGGTACGGCCACACCACCGTCAGGAGCTGGATGATGATCGACGAGCTGATGTACGGCATCACGCCAAGGGCGAACACCGTCACACGGGCCAGGCTTCCGCCCGTGAACATGTTGTACAGGCCGAACATGTTGCTCGCCGCCTGTTCCGCGAAGACGCGGAGCGCTTCCTGATTCACGCCGGGCGTCGGTATGAAATTGCCGACGCGGTAGACCACCAGCAACCCGAGCGTGAACAGCACGCGGTTGCGCAGGTCGCCGACGGCAAACAGGTTTTTGAGCGGGTTATCCATAAGCCTTCCCCGAAGCGCTGACCGTTATGCGCCCACGACCTCCGCGGCGCCGCCAGCCGCAGCAATCTTCTCCGCCGCTTTCCCGCTGAACTTGTGCGCTCGCACGGTGAGCTTCTTCGCGATGTCGCCGCGTGCGAGCACCTTGATCTGACGCGCGCCGCGGACGAGCCCGCGTTCACGCAACAGTTCCGGCGTCACGACCGTGCCGTCGTCGAACCGTTCGGCGAGCGCGTCGAGGTTCACCACGGCGTACTCGGTCCGGAACGGATTGTGGAAGCCGCGCTTCGGCACGCGTCGATGCAGCGGCATCTGGCCGCCCTCGAACCCGCGCTTGAACTTGAAGCCCGAGCGCGACTGAGCACCCTTGTGACCGCGGCCGGCCTGTGTACCCTGGCCGGTGCCGTGGCCCCGGCCGACGCGCTTCTTGTTCTTCTTCGACCTTTCAGAGGGCTTGAGATTGCTGAGATCCATGCCTTATTCCTGCACCGTCACCAGGTGACGGACTTTGTGGATCATCCCACGGGTCTCTGGCGTGTCCGCCAACTCCACGCTGTGATTCAGCCGGCGCAACCCCATCCCCGTCACCGTCTGCGCCTGCGTCCTGTTGAACCCGATCGGGCTCCGCACCAGCGTGATCGTTAGACGCTTGGCGCTCGCGCGCGTGTTCTTCTTGGCCATCTTTACGCCCCTACGAGCTCGGCTTCTTCCTTGCCGCGGAAGCGCGCCACCATGGCCGGGTCCTTCAGCTCCATCAGACCCGCAAACGTCGCTCGTACTACGTTGTGCGGATTGGCCGAACCGAGCGACTTGGTCAGCACGTTCTGAATGCCCGCGCTTTCCACGACCGCTCGAACGGCGCCGCCCGCAATCAACCCGGTCCCTTCGGGTGCCGGCTTCAGCAACACGCTCCCCGATCCGAAACGTCCGACGACCTGATGGGGGATCGTCGTGCCCTTGAGCGGCACCTTAATCAGGTTCTTCTTCGCGGCCTCGATCCCCTTCTTGATCGCCGAGGGGACCTCCTTCGCCTTCCCGACGCCGAACCCCACCACGCCATGGCCGTCGCCGACCACCACCAGCGCGCTGAAACTGAGGTTCTTGCCGCCCTTGACCACCTTCGTCACGCGATTGATCGAGACGACGGTGTCCTTGATCTCGAGCTGCGAGGGGTCGACCTTGTCACGAGTACGGTTCATTAGGGCCACGTCAGAACTCCAAGCCGGCTTCACGCGCTGCGTCGGCAACCGCCTTGACGCGCCCGTGATACAGAAATCCGTTGCGATCGAAGACGACGCGCTTCACGCCTTGTCCGATGAGACGCTCGGCGATCGTCTTGCCGATCGCCTTCGCCCCTTCCACGTTGCCCCCGGTCGCCTTCTTCGAGAGGGCGGCCTTGACCGACGGCTCTACGGTCGAAGCCGAGGCGATCGTCTTGCCGCTCATGTCGTCGACCACCTGCACGTACATGTGCGCGACGCTCCGGAACACCGTCAGGCGCGGACGCTCCTGCGTCCCCGTGACCCGGCGGCGAATCCGAAACTTGATGCGCTGACGACGATCGTCTTTCGTCTTGATTCGCATGACTACTTGGCTCCGGTCTTTCCGACCTTCTTCTTCAGCACTTCGCCGGTGTAGCGGACGCCCTTCTGCTTGTATGGATCGGGCTTCCGCATCCGCCGGATATTGGCAGCGACTTGACCGACGAGCTGCCGATCGACCCCGGTGACCACGACGTGCGTCTGCTTGTCGACCGCGATATCGATCCCGTTGGGAATGTCGAAGATCACGGGATGCGAGTAACCCAGGGCGAAGTGCACTTGCTTGCCCTTCAGCTCCGCACGATAGCCGACGCCGACGATGTCGAGCTCTTTCTTGAAGCCTTCAGTGACGCCAGCCACGGCGTTGGCGACGAGGCTGCGGGCCAGTCCATGGAACTTGCCGAGCTCGGCGTCGTCGCGCGACAACTTGGCGACCAGCGCGCCATCGTCCTGCGCGAACACGATTCCCGGAGGAATCGCCTGACGCATCTTGCCCTTCGGCCCCTGCACTTCGACCGCGTCGGCCGAGATCGTGACCGTCACGCCCTTCGGAATCGGAATCGGTTTCTTCCCTATGCGAGACATTGCTGAATCCTCACCACACGTTGCAGAGGACTTCGCCGCCGACACCCGCCTTGCGCGCGGCCCGCCCCGTCATCACGCCGCGCGAGGTGGTCAGGATGCTCGTTCCGAGCCCGCCCAGCACTTGCGGCACGTCCTCGACGCCGAGATAGACACGCCGCCCGGGACGGCTGACACGGGCAAGCCCCGTAATCACGCGCTCGCCTCGGGGACCGTACTTCAGAAACAGGCGAATCACCTGGCGCGGCTGGCGGCCGGTCTTCTCCGACGGCTCCTCGACGAGTCTGAAACCCTGGATGTAGCCCTCGTCCTGAAGAATCCGCGCGATCTCCGCCTTCAGCTTGCTCGCGGGCATGTCTACGCGCGAGTGCTTCGCCGATACGGCGTTCCGAAGACGGGCCAGCATGTCCGAAATGGGATCTGTCATATCTCGTGTCCTACCAGGAGCTCTTGATCACACCCGTGACGCCGCCTTCGAGCGCCAGCTTGCGGAAGCACAGTCGGCACATGTCGAACTTGCGCATGAACGCACGCGGCCGGCCGCACAGTTTGCACCGGTTGCGGTGGCGGATCTTGTACTTCAGCGGCTTGTCCTCTCGGGCCATCTTCGCAGTCGTCGCCATAACTCGATCCTTCTCAGTTCGTCCTGAAGGGCATTCCCATCAACTGGAGCAGCTTGCGTGCTTCCTCGTCCGTCCTCGCCGTCGTCACGACGGAGACGTTCATGCCGCGCGCCTTGTCGACCTTCATGTAATCGATCTCCGGGAAGATCAACTGGTCGCGCAGGCCCATGGTGAAGTTCCCGCGGCCATCGAATCCCTTCGGCGACACGCCGCGGAAGTCGCGCACGCGTGGGAGCGCAATGCTGATCAGCCGATCGAGGAACTCGTACATCCGCTCGCCCCTCAGCGTGACCATGGCGCCCACCGGCATCCCCTGCCGCAGCTTGAACTGCGCGATCGACTTCGTGGCGCGGCGGACGACGGCCTTCTGGCCGGCAATGCGCGAGATCTCGTCGGCGCCGGTGTCGGTAATCTTCGCGTTCGCCGTCGCCTCGCCGAGCCCCATGTTGATCACGATCTTGGTGATCTTGGGGATCGCCATCACGTTGCGGTAGCCGAACTCCTTCATGAGCGCCGGCGCGACGTCCTTCGAGTACCGTTCCTTCAGGCGGCTCATTTGTCGACCACTCCCTCGCACTTGCGGCAGACCCGTACCTTGCGGTCGCCTCGCATCTGATGTCCGATCCGCGTCAGCTTGCCGCAGTCAGGGCACACCAGCTGCACATTGCTCGCGTGCAGCGCGCCTTCGCGCTCGACAATCCCGCCCTTGATGTTGCGCTGCGGGTTGGCGCGCGTATGGCGCTTGATGATGTTCACGCCTTCGACGATGACGCGGTTGGTCGAGGGGATGACCTTCAGCACGCGGCCACGCTTGCCGTTGTACTTCCCGGTCGTCACGATGACCGTGTCGTTCTTCCGAATCGGTGTTAGCACTCTGGGCATCTCGAATTCCAACATCCTTCCCTAGAGCACCTCCGGCGCCAGGGAAATGATCTTCATGAACCTCCGCTCACGGAGTTCGCGCGCCACCGGCCCGAACACGCGGGTGCCGATCGGCTCGTGCTGATCGTTGATGAGCACCGCCGCGTTGCGATCGAACCGGATGTAGCTGCCGTCGCGGCGCCGCTGCTCCTTGCGAGTGCGCACGATCACGGCTTTGACGACCTGGCCCTTCTTGACCGTGCCGTCGGGCGTCGCTTCCTTCACCGACGCCGTGATGATGTCGCCGAGCCGCGCGTAGCGACCGGTCGACCCGCCGATCGGATTGATGACCGAGATCTTGCGGGCGCCGGAGTTGTCGGCCACGTCGAGAATCGAGCGCATCTGGATCATGGCTGTCTCCTAGACTTGAGCCGCACGCGCGACGACCTGGATCACGACCCAGCGTTTGCGACGGCTGAGCGGACGGGACTCGGCAATCGCCACCGTGTCGCCCGTCTTGGCGTCGTTGCCTTCGTTGTGCGCGACGAACGTCGACGTCTTGCGCTGCGTCTTGCCATAGACGCCGTGGCGGACGCTGCGCTCGACGGCCACGACGACGGTCTTGTCCATCTTGTCGCTGATGACCCGGCCGGTGACCTGTGCCTTGACGCTCATTTCGTCCTCTGTTTTGTCTCGGGCGTCTTCTCACGCAGGATCGTCTTGATCCGCGCGAGGTCGCGGCGCACGCCGCGTACCTTGGCCGGCGCCTCGAGCTGGCCCATCGATTTCTGGATCCGCAGCCGGAACAGCTGATCGTCGAGCTCGTGCTCGCGCGTGCGCAGCTCGTCGACCGACAGCTCCCGAATCTCCGCCGCCTTCATCACGCCGTCTCCTGCGCGAACCGCGTCGCGAACTTCGTCTTGATCGGCAGCTTGGCCGAGGCCAGCTGCATCGCCTTGCGCGCTTCGACCTCGGTCACGCCCTCCATCTCGAACAGCACCTTGCCCGGACGGACCACGCAGACCCACTGCTCCGGCGCGCCCTTGCCCTTGCCCATGCGGGTTTCCTGCGGCTTCTTCGTGATCGGCTTGTCCGGGAAGATCCGGACCCAGATCTTGCCGCCGCGCTTGATGAAGCGCGTCATCGCGACACGCGCCGCCTCGATCTGGCGGTCGGTGATCCACGCCGGCTCCATGGCCTTGAGGCCGTAATCGCCGAACGAGACGTCCGAGCCCCGCCACGCTTTGCCGGTCATGCGTCCGCGCTGCTGCTTGCGGTACTTGACCTTCTTTGGCATCAACATCTGAGTCGTCCCCTATCGCTCACGACCGGCTGGCCGACGCGGGCCGCGGTCGCGGTATTCCTCGTCACGGCCCACACGCGGCACCAGCCGCTCGCCTTTGTAGAGCCAGACCTTCACGCCGATCTGACCGTAGGTCGTGTTCGCCTCGGCGAAGCCGTAGTCGATGTCCGCGCGCAGCGTCTGCAGCGGCAGCTGCCCGTGCAGATACCACTCCGAGCGCGCGATTTCGGCGCCGTTCAAACGGCCCGACACGCGCACCTTGATCCCGCGCGCGCCGAAGCGCAGCGCCGACTCGACCGCCTTGCGCATGGCGCGGCGGAAGGCCACGCGCTTCTCGAGCTGCACCGCGACCGACTCGGCGATCAGCTGCGCCTCGAGCTCGGGCTTCTGGATCTCCTGGATGTTGATGAAGACGTCGCGGCTCGTGCGCTTCTGGATCTCCTGCTTCAGCTTGTCGACTTCCGTGCCCTTGCGTCCGATGATGATGCCGGGACGCGACGTGTAGATGTCGATCTTGAGATTGTTGGCCGCGCGCTCGGTCTCGATCCGCGACACCCCCGCATGCGAGAAGCGCTTCTTCAGATCCTCTCGAAGCGCGAGGTCCTCGTGCAGGAGCTTCGCGTAGTCACGATCGGAGTACCACCGCGATCGCCACGTCTTGTTGAAGCCAAGCCGGAATCCGTACGGGTGAACCTTCTGGCCCACGTGTCAGTCCTCTCTTCCTGCCATCCACCGTCGCCAGAGGCTACGGTGGACCGGGGTCTACGCCGACGCCGCAGCCTTCTTCGCCCCGCGGCTCGTGGTTTTCGCCGAACGCGCCTTCGCGCCCGTCGGTGTCGCCTTCGCCGTCTTCTCCGCGTCGCCGCCAACCGCGGCGATCTTCAGCGGACGCTCGGCCACACGCACGGTCAGATGCGCCGTGCGCTTGACGACGCGATACGCCCGACCCATCGGGGCGGGACGCACGCGCTTCATCGACATGCCCTGGTTGGCGAAACACGCCGCCACGTAGAGCCGATCGACGTCGCCGCTGAAGCCATCGCGCTGCTGCAGGTTGGCGACCGCCGATCGCAGCACTTTCGCCAGCTCGCGCGCGACGATCTTCCGCGTGAACTGCAGCGTCGCCAGCGCCTGATTGACGTTCTTGCCGCGGATCAGATCGCACAC
>Ga0111539_10000609_pt1 | contig 46333 bp, 27 predicted proteins | sample RhiMethybrSRZTD1_FD_79667 | JGI IMG/M metagenome (GOLD analysis project Ga0111539, IMG submission 79667) | Populus rhizosphere microbial communities from Tennessee, USA - Rhizosphere MetaG P. TD hybrid SRZTD1 (version 2) (version 2) | ecosystem: Host-associated > Plants > Roots > Rhizosphere >... | reverse complement strand
TCAGGATCTTGCCCGCGGTCCTGTCCGCGCGGCGCGCCTGGAAGGGCGTCCGCTTCATGTGCTCCTCGGCGTACTGGATTCCGACCTGGACCGCGGCGCGGTTCATCTCGAGCGCCTTGGGCTTCCTCCCGAGCTGCGCGCCGAGCGCGCGGTCGACCTCATCGGGATCGATGCCGAGGAGCCAGCTCACGACGCCGACGTAGATCATGTTCACGACGAGCTTTCGAAGCTTCGCGTCCGCGACGAGGGGCTCGACCAGCTTCGTGAACGGAACCTTGTAGAGCGTGCGATCGGCAGGCACGGCCGGCATCGGGAGCCCGTCCGCCACGACGAGCACGCTCCCCGGCTCCATCGCGGCGACATCGGCCACCGACGTTTCAGGGTTCAGCGCGACGAGCAGATCGGCGCGCTTGATGCGCGCGACGTATCCCTGATCGTTCGCGCGAATCGTGAACCAGGTGGGGAGACCCGCGATGTTGGAGGGGAAGAGGTTCTTCCCCGAGACGGGAATCCCCATCTGGAAGAGAGCGCGCAACAGGGTCGTGTTGGCCGTCTGGCTCCCCGACCCGTTGACGGTCGCGACGTGGATCGTGAATCGGTTGTCGATGGCTGACAAGGGTTGTCCCTACGTCGAGGGTTCGATGCTCCGGCCCAAGCCGGTGGGGCCCATCGTCCCATTTCGAAGGGAGACGGTCAAGACCGCTCCGGCGGCGTTAATGCTCCAACTCTGTTTGGACGCGCGAGATGCGCGGCCGATTCGCATTCCCTCCTCCAGTTCTTTCGCTTGACCGGGCCCATTCCCGCATCAAATATGACGGCTATGAGTCCCCGCGTCCTGACCGTCCCAGAGCCCTATCTCGAGATGGACGACGCCGCCCTGGCGTCGCGCATCCGCGAGGCCAAGGCACGCCTCGGAAGCTCGCTCGTCGTGCTGGGGCATCACTACCAGCGGGACGACGTGATCCAGCACGCCGACATCACCGGCGACTCCTACAAGCTGGCCCGGCTCGGCGCGGAGCGGATGGACGCGAAGTGGATCGTCTTCTGCGGCGTCCACTTCATGGCCGAGAGCGCCGACATCCTGCGCCAGCCCCACCAGGCCGTCGTCCTGCCGGATCTCAACGCGGGCTGCTCCATGGCGGACATGGCGCCGACCGACGACGTCGTCGAGGCGGGCGCGGCGCTCGAGCGGCTCGGGCTTTCGTCGGTCATGCCCGTGACCTACATGAACTCGACCGCGGAGATCAAAGCGTACTGCGGCGAGCGGGGAGGCGCCGTCTGCACGTCGTCCAACTGCCGCGCGATCTTCGAATGGGCCTTCGCGCAGCGGGATCAGATCTTCTTCTTCCCGGACGAGCATCTGGGACGGAACACGGCCGTCGCGATGGGCATCGAACCCGAGCGCATCGTCGTGTGGGATCCCAAGCGTCCGCTCGGCGGATCCACCGAGGAAGAGCTGCGCCGCGCCAAGGTCATCGTATGGAAGGGGTGCTGCTCGGTGCACACCAAGTTCCACCTGAAGCACGTGCTCGACCGGCGCGCGGAAGACCCGGACGTGAAGATCCTGGTCCACCCCGAGGTGCCGCACGAAGTCGTGGCTGCGGCCGATGCCGTCGGCTCGACCGAGACCATCATCCGCACGCTGCGCGAGGCGCCGTCGGGGTCGCACTGGGCGGTCGGAACCGAGTACCACCTCGTCCAGCGGCTCGCTCACTCGATGCCGGACAAGAAGATCGTGATCCTCTCGAAGGAATTCTGTCTCTGCGCTACGATGTACCGGATCTCGCCGCAGAATCTGGCGTGGGCGCTCGACAGCATCGTCCAGGGGCGCCCGGTCAACGTGATCCGCGTGCCGGAGGCGACGAAGCGGTGGGCGCACGTTGCGCTCGACCGCATGCTCCAGGTCCACTAGCGGCCAGGGGCGCTCGAACGGAGCCAAGAGCTCGGAGGAAGCATGGCGTACGAAATCGTGAAGGACATCTGCGAAGGGGAGAGCTCCTGCGTGGACGTCTGCCCCGTCGACTGCATCAAGAAGGGAGACGGTGAGAACGCCAAGGCTACGGGCTGGTATCTGATCGTCGCCGAGGACTGCGTGAGCTGCAACGCCTGCCTGGAAGCCTGCCCGGTCGAGGGAGCCATCCTCCCCGACTAGCCCCGGCCCGGGCTTCAGACGGGGGCCCGCCAATCCCTCAAGGTCCCCGCTCTTTATACCGATAACTCGGTGCGGATTCATATGCCGTGTCGCGGCCTTGTCGGGCCGAGGACCTTGGACGTGGGGGTTCCACGCATCGTGGACTGCGCGACCGCCAAATCGAGGCTGAGCGGGCTCGTCTCGGGCCTCCTGACGCCTGAAGAAAAGGTCGAAACCGAGGCTCATCTCACCAGTTGCGAAGGTTGCCGTCTGGAACACCATCTGCTCCAGGCGATCCACGGCACCTCGGGGTCTGGGGCGCCTTCCATCGATTCGCCCGCCCCGGCACCGTCGGTGGGACCTGTGGGCGGATTGGCCGACCCGGTCCTGCCGCCGGCGCCTCCCACGCTCGATCCTCGGACCGCGGAGCCAGGTCTCGTGCTCGAGCCCATCACGCCGACGCTTTCCGCGACGCCCGATTCCGAGGTCTCCTTCGCCGATCTCGCGCTCGAGTCCAAAGCCCTTCCGCACCCGTCAACGGAGCCGGGGACGACGGAGGAGCGGCCGTCCCTGATTCCTCCGATGCCCTCCAAGAAGGCCTGGGACTTCGAGCCGGTCGATCCGCCGCGCACGTCGAGCCCTCCGGAGGAGAGCGTCCATTTTGCCGAGGAGGCGCTCAACCGGTCGAGCCGGCGCGAGGGCTCGCGCGCGGTCTTCCGCATCGTGCTCTGGAGCGGCGGCGCGCTGGCGGGCGTGGCGCTTCTCGCCGTGTCGGTCTGGATGGCCATGGCGCATCGCGAGACGACGAGCGACGCGCAGGCGCTCGCTCCTCCGCCGCCCCCTCCATCCGCGGACAGCGTCTCGGTGGGGAGCACGGCGACGAAGGATTCGATCGCGGTCGGCGCGGCAAACACACCCGTCACGTCGCCGCCCCCGACCGGCCCGCCATCGACGACGACTCCGCAGCCGAGCGCGACGACGCAAGCGCGGCCCGGCGCGGCCACGCCGAGCGCGGGCACCGCCGCCACCAAGACGGCGAAGACCCCGCCGAGCACGACCGCGGAGGGCGCAGCCAGGAAGTCGGGCAGCAAGTCGGTCGCCTCCACCCCCAAGCTACCGAGCGACGCGCAGAAGGCGGAGACGACGGCGCCCTCGACCCCCGTTCCCCCGCGCGCCGGGCCGCCGACGCGCGAGGAGGGCTTCGAGCCGGTCGTGGACGGTCCCGCCGACACGAAGGCGATGTGGCCGCAAAACGACTTCACCCCCGCGCCGGCTACGAAGAAGGCGGCGACCGCGAAGAAGCCGTCCTTGATCATCGAGGAGGCGCCGGAGGAGGCCCGTCCAGCCACTCCTCCGGACGAGGCCGATACGAGCGGCCCGATAGGGCGGCTCCATCTCGCGACCGTGAAGGCGCACGACGAGCGCGACATCGAAGCGCTCCGCAAGATCAGGACGTCCTGGAAGTCCTACCTCCGGACCGCCCTTGGCTCCGAGCGCACGCGGTCGAAGCGCGAGTACGCCGACTGCCTCTGGGCGATCCAGGAGATCACGGGGAAGGACGCCGACCGGAAGGAAGCTTTGACCGCGTACCGGGAGTACGTGCTCCACGCCCCAGCTGGCGGCGCCGACGCGCGCTCGGTCGCCCGGATGCGGCATCTCGAAGACGTTCTGAGCGACTCGCAGTAGGCTCCGCGCCGCCTTGGCGTGGGGCTCGGCGGATTGACGCTTCCTTCACGGACCCCTAGGCTCGTTCTTCAACTCCATGGATCGGACCGAACCCAGCGAGCCGCGGCGATCACCCAAACCGCGTCCCGCACGACAGACCGCCCCAGCCAAGCCCCCTTCCGGGAAGCCCAAGACCGGGAGCGACAAGCGTTGGTGGGAATGGCGTCCCTCCTGGCCTCCTTCATGGTCGTCCTGGCGTCCGTCGTGGGCTCCGCCCGGAACGCTTCGCTGGCTGATCTTCCTCGCGGCGGTCGCGTTCTGCTTCCTCGGGTACGACTGGTTCCGGCTCTCCTCGATCGGATCGTCGCGCTACGTGGGGCAGGGATGGAAATTCCCGACGCGCGTCTATGCCGACTGGAAGGACTACCGGGTCGGGGACGCGCTCCAGTCGTACACCCTCCAGCGTCTCCTCGAACGCGCCCACTATCAGCGCGTCATTAAGCGTCCGGCCGACCCTGGTCGGTATCGCGTGAACGGGCCGGTCTTCGAGATCTATCTCCGGGCGTTCACCTATCCCGACCGCGTCGAGCACGGGACTCCCGTGACGGTGCGCCTCCAGAATGGAAGGGTCGAGTCGCTCGGCAATGGCTTTGGCGGAAATGCGGAAGGGCGGGGGCTCCTGCGCATCGACCCTCAGCTCCTGGGCGAGTTTGCCGATCCCGCGCGCGAGCGGCGGAGCTACGTGCCGCTCGACCGGCTGCCACGCCATCTCGTCCTCGCGACCATCGCGAGCGAGGACCGGCGCTTCTATCACCACTGGGGACTCGACCTTCTTGGCATGGGGCGCGCGACGATGCGGAACGTGCGCGCGCACACCGTGGTCGAGGGAGGGAGCACGATCACCCAGCAGCTCGTGAAGAACTTCTTCCTGTCGCACGAGCGGAGCCTCTGGAGGAAGTTCCACGAGGCGCTCCTCGCGGTGCTGGTCGAGCTGCGGTATTCCAAAGACCAGATCCTCGAGTTCTATCTCAACCAGATCTATCTCGGGCAGCGCGGGTCGTGGAGCGTGTGCGGCGTCGAAGAAGCGTCGCTCTACTACTTCAACAAGCACGTGCAGGAGCTGACCGTGCCCGAGGCCGCGCTCATCGTAGGGATCATCCCCGCGCCGAACCGGTTCTCGCCCTACCGTGACGCCGAGGCGGCGATCGTCCGGCGGAACGAGGTGCTCCAGGACATGGCCGAGGCGGGCTACATCACGAAGCAGGACGCGCGGAAATACCGGCGCACGCAGATGCGGTTCGCCGCGAATCCGCCGCCGGCCACGCTCGCGCCCTACTTCGTCGACTACGTGCGGGAGACGCTCTCCAAGGACATTCCCGAGAGCGAGCTCTCCGGGCGCGGCTTCACCATCTTCACCACGCTCGACTCGGGACTTCAGGAAGAAGGCGAGAAGATCCTCCGTAGCGGCGTCAAGGAGGCGGACTGGCGATCGCCGTCCGGAGGCGCCGAGCGCGATCCCGCGCAAGGAGCGCTCCTCGCGATCGAGCCCTCGACGGGGAACATCCGCGCCATGATCGGCGGGCGGAGCTACGCCGAGAGCCCGTTCAACCGCGCGGTCGACTCGAAGCGCCAGCCTGGCTCCGCGTTCAAGCCCTTCGTCTACACCGCCGCGCTCGATTCCTACTTCGCGGGGCGGCGTCCTCCGCTCACGGCGGCCACGGTTCTCGAGGATGCACCCGACACGTTCCAGACGGATCTGGGTCCGTGGGCGCCGCGCAATTTCGAGAATTCCTACGCCGGCCGCGTGACCGCCGCCCGCGCGATCGCGCGCTCGCTCAACGTGGCGACGGTCCACCTCGCGCAGATGGTCGGCTTGAATCGGGTCGTGGACACAGCGCGCTCCCTCGGCATCCAGAGCCGGCTCCGCGCCGTCGCGTCCCTCGCGCTCGGCACGAGCGAGCTCTCGGTGCTCGAGCTGACGACCGCATACGCGACGATCGCGAACGGCGGCGTGCTCGTCGAGCCGACGCCGGTGAAGGCGGTGCTCGACCGGAGCGGGTCGGTGCGGTGGACGCCCAAGCGCGAGAGCCGCCGCGTGCTCCATCCCGAGACCGCGTACATGGCGACCATCCTGCTCGAGGGGCCGGTGATCTACGGCACCGCCGCGGGCATCCGCAGCGAATACGGATTCGTCCGCCCGGCGGCGGGGAAGACCGGGACCACCGACGACGAGAACGACGCCTGGTTCGTGGGATTCACACCCGATCTCGCGACCGGCGTGTGGGTGGGATGCGACAAGAACCGTAGGCTCGGATTGACCGGGACGCAGGCGGCCGTGCCCATCTGGGCGCGCTTCATGGACGTGGCGCACCGCGATCGTCCCCTTCGCGATTTCGAGCCGCCGCCGGACGTCGTGGACGTCTGGATCGACGGCGACACCGGCTACCGCGCCGGGCCCGGCTGCCCGCACGTGATGCAGGCCGCCTTCATCCGGAAGACGGAGCCGCGGCAGGTCTGCCCGGTCTTCCATCCCGTCGTGTGGCCGGACAGCCTGGGCGGCTTCATGTCCGACTCGACCGGCACACAGCCTCCGGGGACACAGGAGGAGCAGCAGCCCGCGGAGCCGCCGGAGGAGGAGCCGCCGCCTCCCGACGATCAGGGAGGGCAGGGACTCTAGGGTTGACGGGGGGAGCGCGCGGGCGCGCTTGGGGCTAGAGGAACTCGTCGATTCGAAAGAGCGGCCGGAAGGGAACGCCGAGCTTGGCGAATTCCTCGCCCCCTCCTTCATTTCGATCCACGACGCACGCGACCACGCGCACGTCCGCGCCCGCTTCCTTCGCGGCGAGATAGGCGGTCATGGCCGACCCCCCCTTCGTGATCACGTCGTCCACGATCGCGACCGGGAGCGCGGGATCGAACGGTCCCTCGATGCGATTCCCCGTGCCGTGCGCCTTCTGTTCCTTGCGCACGAGAAATCCCACGAGGCCGCGTCCCTGGAGCTCCGTCCACGCGATCGTCGCGCCCACGATGGGATCGGCGCCCAGGGTCAGCCCGCCGATCGACGCGACGCCGTGCTCCTGCAGAATGGGATCGAGGAGCTGCGCGATGAGGAGCGCGCCCTCCGGGTGTAGGCTCGTGCGCCGGACGTCGGCGTAGTAGCGGCTCTTCGCTCCCGAAGAGAGCGTGAAATCGCCGAAGCGGATCGATCGCTCGAGGAGGATCGCGCGCAAGCGCGCGCGCGCCGCGGCGAGATCCGGCCCGGCGGAAGAGACGGAGGTCACAGGCGCATCCTACACGGAGCATTGGCTCCGCCTGAACGGAAATTCGTAGGGGTGGGGAAGGGCCTCGTGTAGACTGCGGAGGTGCCCCGCTTCCGGCTGACCTCAGTCTGCGTCGATGGGGCCGCGTGAGCCTCCGATGAGCCGACCCTTCGTCCACCTTCATAACCACAGCGACTACTCGCTCCTGGACGGCGCGTGCCGCCTGGACCGTCTGATCGCGCGCGCCGCCGCGATGAAGATGCCGGCCCTCGCGCTCACGGATCACGGAAATCTCTTCGGCGCGGTCGAGTTCTACGACGCCGCCCATGCCGCGGGGATCAAGCCGATCATCGGCTGCGAGGTCTACGTCGCGCACGGCTCACGCAGTGACAAGACGCGCACCGCGGATGGCCGCGGCGCCTACGATCATCTGGTCCTCCTGGCGCGGAACCGCGAGGGCTACAAGAATCTCACCAAACTGTCCTCCGCCGGCTATCTCGAGGGCTTCCACTACAAGCCGCGCATCGACAAGGAGCTCTTGGCCGAGCATGCGGGCGGGCTCCTCTGCTTGAGCGCCTGTCTGCGGGGCGAGGTGCCGCAGCTCGTGGTCGCCGACGACATGGACGGGGCGCGGAAGGCGGCCGGCTGGTATCGCGACCTCTTCGGGCCGGAGTTCTACTTCTTCGAGATCCAGGACCACGGGCTCGAGGAGGAGAAGAAGGCGGCCAGCGGGCTGATCGAGCTGTCGCGCTCGATGGGCATCCCGCTCGTGGCGACGAACGACTGCCACTACCTCGCGCGCGAGGACGCCGAGGCCCACGAAGTGCTCCTCTGCATCCAGACCGGAAAGACGATGCTGGACCAGGACCGCTTCCGGTTCACGACCGATCAGCTCTACGTGAAGACGGCGGACGAAATGGAGGCGCTCTTCGGCGAGACGCCGGAGGCGCTCAGCAACACGCTCGTCGTGGCGGAGCGCTGCGAGCTCACGATCGACACCGAGCGCGTGCAGCTTCCGTCCTTCCCGATCCCGCCCGAGTTCGAGAGCGAGGAGGTGTACCTCCGCCGCCTCGCTCGCGAAGGCCTCGAGCAGCGGTACCAGGCGGCGATCACCGAGGAGATCGAACACCGTCTCGAGTACGAGCTCGATACGATCTGCCAGGTCGGCTACGCGCGCTACTTCCTGATCGTGCGCGACTTCATCCAATACGCGCGCGAGAACGGCGTGGGCGTGGGACCGGGGCGCGGCTCGGCGGCGGGGAGCCTCGTCTCCTACACGCTCAGCATCACCGACATCGATCCGATCAAGTTCGACCTCCTCTTCGAGCGCTTCCTGAATCCGGAGCGCGTGAGCATGCCCGACATCGACATCGACTTCGCGTACGAGGAGCGCGGGAAGGTGATCGACTACGTGGTCGGGAAGTACGGCCGCGACAGCGTGAGCCAGATCATCACCTTCGGGACCATGGCGGCGCGCGCGGTGGTGCGCGACGTGGCACGCGCGCTCGGGATGACCTTCGCGGAAGGAGACAAGGTCGCGAAGATGATCCCGGCCGACCTCGGGATGACGCTCCAGCGCGCGCTCGAAACGGTGCCGGAGCTGAAGGCGCTCGTACAGGACGAGCGGCACGCGCGGCTCCTCCGCTGCTCCATGGCGCTCGAAGGGCTCGCGCGGCATGCGTCCACGCACGCCGCGGGCGTGCTCATCGCGCCCGGCGCCTTGACCGAGCACGTCCCCATGTACCGCTCGCCCAAGGGCGACTTCACCACCCAGTTCGACATGAAGTCGCTCGAGCGGGTGGGGCTACTCAAGATGGACTTCCTCGGGCTCCGCACGCTGACGGTGCTCGAGCAGGCGGTCAGGCTCGCGCGCGAGGCGACCGGAGACGCGATCGAGCTCGGCTCGCTCCCGCTCGACGACCCCGATACGTACGCGCTCCTCCAGAAGGCGCAGACGGTCGGCATCTTCCAGCTCGAGTCGGGCGGAATGCGGGATCTCCTCCGGAAGGTGCTCCCGGATACCTTCGAGGACATCATCGCGATCAACGCGCTCTTCCGCCCCGGGCCCATCCAGAGCGGCATGCTCGACGACTTCGCGAAGCGGAAGCACGGCAAGCAGAAGGTGACGTACATGCACCCGCAGCTCGAGAGCCTCCTCAAGAAGACCTACGGCGTCATCGTCTACCAGGATCAGGTGATGCAGATCGCGAACCGCCTCGCGGGCTTCAGCCTCGCGCAGGCGGATCTCCTCCGCCGCGCGATGGGGAAGAAGAAGCCGGAGGAGATGGCGCGTCAGAAGACGGCCTTCATGGAGGGCTGCGCGAAGAACAACGTTCCGGGGAAGAAGGCCGGAGAGATCTTCGATCTCATGGACAAGTTCGCAGGCTACGGCTTCGTGCGCTCGCACAGCGCGGCCTACGCGATGCTCTCGTACCAGTCGGCGTGGCTCAAGGCGCACCATGCCGCGGCCTACCTCGCGGCATCGCTCACCAGCGAGGCGGGGGACACGGATCGCATCGTGACCCTGGTGGAGGAGGCGCGGCGTCTCGACATCGCGGTCCTCCCGCCCGACGTCAACGCGAGCATCGCGTCCTTCACGCTGGAGGGCCCTGCCATCCGATACGGCCTGGCCGCGGTGAAGAACGTCGGGCAGGGATCGGTCGAAGCGATCGTGCGCGCGCGGCGGGAAGGCGGGCGGTTCCGCACGCTCGCGGACTTCATCCGGCGTGTCGATCTCGTGGCCATCAATCGGCGCGTGCTCGACTCGCTGGTCCAGGCCGGCGCCTTCGATTCGCTCGAAGGGGATCGCGCGCAGCTCCTCGCCGCCGTCGGAGATCTCCTCGCGCAGGCGCAGGAGCGCGCGCGAGCCGTGAACCTGAACCAGGAAAGTCTTTTCGGGGCCGAGCACCAGATCGTCGCGCCCGACCCGCCGTTGCCCAAGGTGGATCCGTGGCCGCTCGACGAGCGGCTCCGCCGCGAGCGGGAGGTGCTCGGGTTCTACTTCTCCGATCATCCGCTCACGCCCTACCGGCCCTACATCGAGGCGCGCGCGACGACCGAGATCTCGCGTCTGCGCGAGGCGCGCGATCTGGCCGAGGTGTCGCTCGTCTGCCTCGTCCAGGCACGGAAGGCGCACGTGGACCGGAACGGCCGTCCGATGGCGTTCGTCACGCTCGAGGATCTCAAGGGGACCGTCGAGACCACGGTGTTCGCCGATCTCTTCGAGAAGCATCGCGCCGATCTCGAGCCGGGGGCCGTGCTCGAAGTGCGCGGCCGGGTCAACCTCCGGGAGGACGCGGAGCCGAAGATGGTGCTCACCGCGGTCAAGCCTCTCGGACCGGCTCCGTCCGGCGCCGCCGTCCACATCGACCTGGCGCGGGGTGGGGAGAAGGTCGCCCTCGAGGAGATCCGCTCCCTCCTCGTTCGCCATCCCGGCATCAGCCCCGTATACTTCACGGTTCGCGGCGAGACGGATCCCGGGCCGACGCAGATCCGGGCCAAGCGCCTCCTGGTCTCGCCGAGCGAGGAGCTCCTCAACGCACTGAGGGAGCGCCTCGGCGCGGAGGCCGTGCGCGTCGTGGAGCGCGCGGATGAGGTCGCAGTCTCACCCATGAGCGGAGCCGCATGAACGGAACCTGGCTCGATTTCGAGAAGCCGATCATCGAGCTCGAGCGGAAGATCGAGGAGCTGAAGAGCCGTGCCGGCGGAGACGAGCGCGAGACCGCGGAAGAGCTCGACCGTCTCGAGAAGAAGGCCGACCGGCTCCGCAAGGACATCTTCTCCAAGCTCACGCGCTGGCAGCGGGTCAAGCTCGCGCGCCATCCGCGCCGCCCCTACACGCTCGACTACTTGAAGGTCATGGCTCCGCAGTTCATGGAGCTCCACGGCGACCGGCGCTTCGCCGACGATCCCGCGATCGTGGGCGGGCTCGGCATGCTCGACGAGCTGCCGGTCCTCTTCCTGGGACACCAGAAGGGGCGCGACACCAAGGAGAACATCCACCGCAATTTCGGCATGGCGAATCCCGAGGGCTACCGGAAGGCGCTCCGCCTGATGCGCATGGCCGCGAACTTCGGATTCCCCATCGTGACCTTCGTCGACACGCCCGGCGCGTATCCCGGGCTCGGCGCCGAGGAGCGGGGCCAGTCGGAAGCCCTCGCTCGGAACATCCTCGAGATGGCGCACCTTCCCGTTCCAATCGTGACGGTGGTGATCGGCGAGGGAGGATCGGGAGGCGCGCTCGCGCTCGCGGTCGGGGACGTCGTGATGATGCTCGAGAACTCGATCTACTCGGTGATCACGCCCGAGGGCTGTGCGGCGATCCTCTGGAAGGACGCGAGCAAGGCGGAGCAGGCGGCCGAGAATCTGAGGCTCACCGCGCAGGACCTGCTCGAGCTCAAGGTCGTCGACGAGGTCATCCCGGAGCCGCTCGGGGGAGCCCACCGCGATCCCGAAGAGACCGCCCGCCGGGTCAAGGAGACGGTCCAAAGACACCTCAAAGCCCTCATCGGCCTCCCGAAGCAGGAGCTCCTGGATCGAAGGCTGGAGAAGTATTTGAAGATGGGGGTGTACCTGGAGGAAACCACCGCCGTCGGAGCCACCCAAGAAGGCTGACGAGGAGCCAAAGCCATGCCCGAGAAGGATCAGCAGCCAAGCCGTCCCGCCCCAGGCGCGGGCCCGCCCATCAGCGATCAGCTCCTCGCGATTCTCGTGTGTCCGCAGTGCCGCCAAAATCTAGAGTACGACCGCGCCGAGGGGACATTCACGTGCCACCACTGCCGCCTCCGGTTCTCGATCGTCGACGGCGTCCCCAACTTCCTGATCGAGGAAGCCGAGCGGATCTAGTGGCGTTGATCCGTCGGACGCATGCCGCCGCCGCCGTCCTCACGCTGGGGACGGCGCTCTCGCTTCTGGTGAGCCCTCGAGCGTCACAGGCGGGCGCGGCTCCCGCACCGATCGTCTCGTCCGTTCAGCCGACCGGATACAAGGTTCGCGTCCCCCTCGGAGAGCCCACGGTCGTGCGCGGCGAGTTCCTCGGAACGCCGCTCACCGAGATCGACCTGCCGGGCGGCGTTCCGGAGCGCGTCGCAAAAGGCGCTCCACCGCTACCCGTGCGAACGGTCTTCCTACGCGTCCCGTGGGACGCACGGGTCCGCGCGTCGGTGATGCCCACGCCCTCGCGGTCGCTCGGAACGATCCGGCCGGCGCCCGTTCCATACCTTCTGACCGACGCCTCGATCCGCGCACGCGTGAGCGGGGCCGATTTCCAGTCGGCGCTCGAGGCGCAAGACGCCTGGCGCGGCCAGGGCAACGCGTCCGATCGGATCGCGGCCACGCACCTCATGGCCGCAGGGAGCGAGCGGCTCCTCGGGGTCACCATCCGCCCCGTGTCGTGGGACGCGTCGTCCGGACGGGCGAGCTTCGTGGACGAGGTGACGATCGAGGTGTCGTGGGACGTAGCCGCGGAGCCGCTCGCGACCCCGGTCGCGCCGCGCGGTTCGCTGGCGCCGTCCAACGCTGTCGGTCCGAGCTACGCGCCGGCGAGTAGGGCGCGCGGGGCCTACGCCCCAGGCGGCCCCGCGCGGGGCGCTCGGTCCATGGTGGGGCGAGCGGTCGCCATCGGTCCGCTGCGGGTCGATCCGTCGCGCCCGTGGGTGCGCCTCAACGTGCTTCGCCCAGGGCTCTACCGAGTCAGCGCCGCCGACCTCGCAGGGGCTGGCGTCTCCGTGGGAGCGATCGATCCCGCGACAATCCGGATCTTTCGCTCCACCCCGGGGGACATCCCCGAGAACGTGAGCGTGGACCAGGGGCCCGACTCGCTCCGCGAGTGTGCGATCACGGTGACGGGTGAAGGAGACGGTTCGCTGGATGCCGCGGATCGCATCTACGTCTACGCGACCGGATCGACAGGCTTCGGGTACGACCTGGCGCTCGGCGGAGGCTCCGCCTATCAGGAGACACAGCACTCGGACATCGAGACCCTCTGGATGACCTGGGGCGCTGGACCCTTCGTCACGCCGCCGCGCCGGATGACGACGCGAAGCGCAGCGCTCGATGCCGTGGCGGCCCCGACCTACTTGGCCGTGCCACACCGGGTGCACTACGAGGAAAACCGGCTCTACAACGCGGACCTCTTCGAGTCGGGGGTCCGTTGGGAGCGTTGGTTCAACCGGATTCTCTTCCAGGGCTCGCGCGTTCGCTTCAACCTCCAGATGCCCGGCGCGCAGGCGGGAGGCCCGGCGGACGTGCTGGTCCGCGTGTGGGGTGTCGGGGCCTCGCTCGGCGCCAACATTGACGACCACGTCGCGCGGATCTACTGGAATCGCGCGCTCGTGGACACGGCGGGGTGGGACCTGACGCACCCCCAGGACCTCGCGGCGACGGGGCTCCTCAGCCAGGGGCGGGACACGCTCGAGGTCGAGGTGCCGGCGCTCACCGACCCTGGCCCGTACCCGCAGCGCTCGGACCTCTCGTATCTCGCCTGGTTCGAGATCGGCTATTCGCGGCAGCTCCTCGCGGTCAACGACACCCTCCAGTTCGCCGCTCCCGACTCGCTGCCCAACGCACCGGTCCGGTACCAGATCGGGGGCATCGCGGATACCACCGCGGTCTGGCTCCTCGACCGGACCGATCCCGAGAGTCCGGTCCGACTCGTCGGCGGACTCGTCTCGGGAGGTGCGCCGCCCTTCATCTGGACCGTGGAGGACAGCGCCGGCGCCGGCTACCGTCCGCGCTACTCGCTCGTATCCGCCACGCGCGCCGCGACGCCGGGAATCTCGGTATACGCTCCTGCGTCGAGCGCGCACACCATCGCGGACCTCCTCGATCCGTCGAACGGGGCCGACTACCTGATCGTCACGCCCGCCGCGTTCCTCGCCCAGGCGGAGTCGCTCGTCGCCTACCGGTCGCTCGGCATCAAGGACATTCCCGCGCCGCGGGTGCGCATCGCAACGACGGAGCGCGTGTTTGCCCAGCTCGGGGCGGGGCTGCCGAGCCCGGTCGCGATCCGGAACCTCATGGCGTACGCGGCCGCGCACTGGACAGGGGTGCCGCCGAGCTATCTCTGCCTCCTCGGGGACGCGACGTTCGATCCGAAGAACTACATCGGATTCGGGACGTCGGATCTCGTCCCGACCTATTCCAACTATTACGATTCGAGCAACGGGCCGCAGCAGTACAACTCGGACGACTTCTACGCTCTCCTCGACGGTCCTGGAGACATCCTCGTGGATCTCGCGGTCGGGCGGCTCCCAGCGGGCACGACGGGCGAAGCCGCGATCCTGACCGGAGGCAAGCTCCGCGTTTTCGAGGAGAGCCAGGACTTCGACATGTGGCGCGCCCGCGCGATTCTCTGCGCCGACGACGCGATGAAAAGGGAGGAGATCGACACCGCGGCGAACGGGCACGTGATCCAGACGGAGCGGCTGGATGGGTTCCACCTGCCGTACCCGATCGAGCGGGCGAAGGTCTACCTGAACGACTTCGCCTACTCCGACACGACGCACCAGTCGAAGCCCGCGGCGCGGGAGGAATTCATCGCCCAGATCAATCGCGGCGCGTGGTTCACGAATTACGTCGGCCACGGGTCGGACCAGGTGCTCGCGGACGAACAGGTCTTCCGCTCGGCGGACGCGACGCGCCTCACGAATGCAACCCGCCCCTCGATCTTCGGCTACTTCAGCTGCACGGTGGGGAAGTTTGACGAGCCGAGCGGGGAGGGGCTCGGCGAGCTCCTTTTGACCCTCCCCGGAGGGGGCGCGGTCGCGTCGCTCGCAGCGAGCGGCCTCACCTTCCCGTCGAACAGCGGCCCTCTGAACGAGAGCTTCCTCGACGAGCTTTTCCCGCTCGCGCCGCGCGTCGACACGCTGCGTACCGCGGGGCTCGCCTTCGCGCGCGCCAAGAACGAGCTCGCGAGCCCGAGCAACGACTCGGTCCGCAAGTACGGCTTCCTCGGCGACCCGGCCCTCTTGCCGCCGCTCCCGCGCGGAGCTGGAGTGTGGGAGAAGCAGCCGCTCGACTCGGTGCTGCGCGGGGAAATCGTGACCTTGCGCGGCCACGCCGTGATGGGCCCCGCGGACTCGACGCGCGACCAGGTCTCGATGGGCACCGCCGATCTCCTGCTCCAGGGACCGCCCTTCATCCGGACGCAGTTCGCACCACTGAACGGCGAGCACCAGACCTACCAGATCCCCGGCCCCACGCTCTTCCGCGGTGCCGTGACGCTCGATCACGGCTCCTTCGAGGTGACGTTCGTGGTGCCCACCGACAGCCGCCTCGTCGGACGGGGAGCGAAGCTCCGGGCGCTCCTCTCGCAGGCCGGAGGCCGCGGGGTGGGGCTCGCGGTGGATTCGCTCCGGATCGCGGCCGCCTCTTCCTCGCGCGTGGACGCGACGCCGCCGACCATCCAGGTCGTCGATCCCTCGGGGCCCGACTCGCTCCTCCATCCGGGTAGCCGCGTCACCCTCGTGCTCTCCGATTCGAGCGGCATCGATCTCACCCGGCTCGACAACGCGCACGCGATCTTCGTGATCGTGGACGACCGCGGCACGCCGTACGAGCTCACGTCCGGCTTCGCGTACGACCAGGGAAGCTATACGACCGGGCGGGTGGACTTCACGATCCCGGCGGGGCTCCAGGATGGACCGCACCGGCTCGAGATCCACGCGTCGGACACGTTCCGGAACATCGGTGTGTCGAACGTGATCGTGGACGTGGCAACCGAAGCGGCGTCGGGAACGGGACTGAGGCTCGATCAGGTGTTCAACTACCCGAATCCGTTTCCCCGCGAGACGTATCTCCACGCGCGACTCAACCAGCCGGCCAGGCTTAGAATCAAGATCCTGACGGTGGCCGGCCGGCGGGTCCGGGAGATCGAGTGGGACGGGGCGGCCGGCGAGAACTACATCCCTTGGGACGGGCGGGATTCCGAGGGAGAAAATGTGGCCATAGGGGTGTACCTATTCTCCGTCACAGCCGAGTCCTCCTCGGGCGGCCGCGCCAAGGCCGTCGGACGGGCCCTCCGGACCGAATGATCAAGGAGCCAACTGCTTGACCCTCCAGAGGTTCTTCGATATCCTTGATGTCCGTCGGGGCGCGAGTGCGTCCCTATTTTTTTCATCCGAAGGAGGTTTCCGAATGAGTCGTATCCTACCGGCCTGCCTCGCCCTGGCCCTCCTCGCGGGTGCGTTCGGGTCCGCCCAAGCCCAGTCCGAAGCGGGGGCCCAGTCGCTCCTGATCGCTCCCGGGGCCCGCAGCGACGGTATGGGCCATACCGGCGTTGCATTCGTCGGCGACGGCAACTCGGTGTGGTGGAACTCGGCGGCCCTGGCCTTCGTGCGAGGACACGACGTGGCCCTCACCTATACGAAGCTCGTTCCGGACCTCGCCGATGACGTGAACTTCTCCTACATCGGCTACGCGCAGCGGGTCGAGGGCTTGGGCGGCCTCGGCGCCAGCTTCGGCTACCTGAGCTACGGCAAGAGCACCGCGACGGACGAGGATGGAAACGACATCCGCGAATTCACGAGCAACGAAATCGCCCCATCGATCGCTTACGGCACCGATCTCCTTCCCAACATGGGTTTCGGCGTTGCGCTGAAGCTCGTCCGCGTCGACCTCGCTCCCGAAGACGTGACCCTGGACGGCCGCGCGGGCCGAGGCACGACGTTCGCCGCCGACTTCGGCTGGCTCTACAAGCTGAGCCAGAGGGCGTCTCTCGGCGCGGGCCTCTACAACATCGGCCCCGACATCGCCTACATCGACGAGGATCAGTCGGATCCTCTCGGACGGAACCTCCGCGTCGGGTTCGCGTGGGCCCCGATCGACGCCAACGTCCACCGCGTGACGATCTCCGCCGACGCCGTGCGCTTCCTTCTTCCGGGACGCACGCTCGCGATCGACCAGTGGGGGGCGGGCGCCGAGTACGAGTTCAACCATCTCCTCGCGCTCCGCGCGGGGTACTACAGCGACCCGGTCGGCACCGTGACGGACTTCACCTACGGGTTCGGCCTCGAGTACCACAACTTCCGGTTCGATTTCGCGAACATCCCGCAGTCGGAGTTCCTCGACCGCGTGAACCGCTTCTCCGCCGGGTATCACTTCTAGAGACCAAGTGACCGCCCGCCGAGGGTTCGCGACCGGAGCCCTCTTCATCCTCCTCGGGAGCCAGGCCTGGATGGGCCTGGCTCCCTGCGTTTGCCAGGCGGCCCCGACCGGGCGAGCGTCGCTCAAGATCACGCGCGGCCCTCGAGCTGCGCGCGTGGCGCCGAATCGGGCCGCGCTTCCGCCTTCGGTCCTCCAGCGGAAGATCGCGCTCCGCTCCGCCTTCCCGGACCACTTCGGACCCGCGGGGCAGGCGGCGCCCTGGATCACCGGGGGACGCCTCCCGCTCCTTGCCCCCCGAGCAGGGAAGCTCGCGCGCACGACCCCGTTTGTCTCGGGGATCCCCGAGACCATCCGGGTGGTCGGCATCCGGATCGACTTCGAGAACGACAGCCTCGGTCCCCAGACCTCGACGCCCGACGGCCGGTTCGACATGCGTGACGGCCAGTCGCTCGGAATCGTGATCGATCCGCCGCCGCATGACCGGAACTACTTCATGTCGCACATGGAGGCCATGGCGCGCTACTGGCGCGACCAGTCGTTCGGCAATCTGGTGATCACCTACGACGTCTATCCTCACGCCGACAGCTCCGCCTACCGGCTTCGCGACACGGGGGCGTACGGCCCGTGGACGCTGGGCCAGTCGTCGTATCTGGAGGCGCAGCGGTTCTTCAAGGACGCGGTCACGGCCGCGGACAACGCCGACACGATCCCGTGGAACCAGTTCGACGTCGTCATCCTGTTCCACGCGGGCTCCGACTTCCAGGCGGACGTGCTCGGCGACAGCCAGCGCGACATCCCCACGTTCCAGATCGGACTCAACGATTCGATCGAGGTGAGCGGCGGGCTCTTCCTTCGCGGGGGCGTCGTGATGCCGGAGACGGAGAACCAGGACGGCTACTTCGGCGCGCTCAACGGGACCATGGCGCACGAGTTCGGGCACACCCAGGGACTCCCCGATCTCTACGACATCAACACGTTCTTCCCTGCGGTCGGCGTGTGGAGCAACATGGACTCGGGCTACCTGCTCGGGAGCGCGGTGCAGGTGGAGTCGACGGGGCAGATCGTGCTCGCGTCCGGGATGTTGCCGGTGAGCCTCGATCCATGGTGCAAGACGACGCTCTGGCCCGACGGGGTCGAGACCGTCGACCCTGGACACGCGCTCACGACCTCGCTGCGATCGTCCCAGCTCCAGAATCGCATCCTCAAGGTCCCGCTCGGCTCCGACGAGGCGCTCCTGATCGAGAACCGCCAGGCGGATCTCAACCACGACAACACGATCTATCTGGACCGCGACTCGACGACGGACGTGATCCTCGGGCCAGGGCTGTCGAGCGTGGATCCCGCGGATTCCCTGGGGAACCGGGAGTACGACTTCCTCCTTCCCGGCGAGGGAATCTTGATGTGGCACATCGACGAGACCGTCATCTGCACGCCGATCGACAACACAACGTTCCTCTGCGGCCCGAACGCGAACCCCGATCTCGGCGTGAATTCCAATCCCGAGCGGCGCGGCGTGCGAGTGATGGAGGCGGACGGCATCGCCGACATCGGCGATCCGAACTCGGCGTACTTCTTCGGGAGCCCGTTCGATCCCTATTACGTGGGGAACCACACGCGGCTCGACGACGACAGCAATCCGTCGGCGCGCACCAACGACGGCGGCCGGAGCCACGTGCGTGTGAACGTGCTCTCCGCGCCCAACGTGAACATGGACATCCAGGTGGATTCGGAGTGGAGGCTCGCGGGGTGGCCGGTGTCCGCCCAGCACGAGCTGACCGGGAGCGCCCCCACGTACGGGAGCTTCCTCCATGACGGCACCCGGTCCGTCGTGACCGCGGCGGACAGCCTGATCTTCGCGTGGGCCGCGGATGGATCGCCATGGTACGCGAGCCGGCCCACCGGGGAGTGGGCCGCGGCGCCTTCGCGCCTCCTCTTGCCGGTGCTCTTCGCCGACTCACTCTACCGCCCGAATGCGGCGATCGACGTGCACGGCTCCGCCGTGGTCGCGACCGGTATGGACGGGCGCGTGTACGCCTACAGGCCGCGCCTCCGCACCGACCCTTCGTCGCTCCTGATCCCGGGGTGGCCGCCCGCGCTCGACGAGAACGATCCATTGGTGACCGCGACCACGCCGCCGGTGCTGGCCCCGGGCGGCGCCGTCATCGTGGGGGCCAGCGACGGCCGCGTCTTTGCGATCACGCCGTCCGAAGATCCGTTCCAGCCGCCGCGGCTCACCGAGATCGCGGACACGCTCGTGGTCGGTGCGTCGCCTGTCGCGTCGCCGGTCTCGAGCAATCTCGCGGTCGGACGATTCGTGGGCGCAGGCGGCTACGAGGTCGCGTTCGCGCTCTCGGATGGAACGATCCGCGTCGTGGAGCAGGCGGGGAAGAACCCGGAGCGTTTCCTGGCGAGTTGGCCTTCGGGCGGCCCCAACTACGCGCCCTACCTCGTCGGCGTCGACATGGATCGCGCGCCCGATCGCCATCTCGAGCTGGTCGCGGCCGATCCCGCGCAGGGGACGATCCACTGCTATGACATGACGGGCGCCGAGCTCAAGGGCTGGCCGGTCGTGGTGCTCGCGGGAATCGGAGGGCCGGTCGCGGCAGGGGACATGGACGGCGACGGATTTCCCGAGATCGTCGCCGTCGATCTCCAGGGCAACGCGCATCGGTGGAACCGGAACGGAGTCGAGCTCCAGGGCTGGCCGGTCCCCCTCGGCTCGCGCTTCGGCACCTATGCGACCGGCGGAACGGGCTCGCCGCTCCTCGGCGACGTCGACCAGGACGGGCGCCCCGAGGCGGTGATCGCCCTCGGCAACGGGATCGTCGTGGCGCTCGAGCCGGACGGCCGCGTGACCCCGGACTGGCCCATCTCCGTTCCGGGAGCAGCCGATGACACGCCGCTCCTCACCTCGCTCAACGGCACCGACCTACCCCCCGACCCGCCCGGGGCCGCGTGGACCCACCTCGTCGCGGGAGGCGGCTTCGACGGAAGTCTCGCGGCGTACCAGCTCCCGGCACGGGCGGATAGCGCCTTCTTCACCACCGACGGGGTGTCGTCGCGCTTCCCGTGGCAGGAATGGGGCGGAAACCGCCGCCGGACGTCGGTCCTCGAGGACACGGTTCTCGTGGCCGCGGCACCCGTCGCCGCGGCCCTCGCGAAGGGCTCGGTGTATTGCTTCCCGAACCCCGCCCGAGGCAATGAGATCGGAGTGGCCTACACGCTGGGCGGCGGAGTCACCGAGGTGGTCATCCGCGTGCTCGATCCCACGGGGCGGGAGGTCCAGCGGCTGACCCCATCCACAGCCCCGACGCAAAATGTGGCCAGAATCTTGCTCAACAATATGGCTAGCGGTGTTTACGTAGTACGCGTCGAGGCGAAGAGGGACGGGGCCTCGGACGTTCAATTTCAAAAATTCGCCGTTGTACGGTAGGCCTATGTGTCGATATAATAAGGCGTTGTCGTTATCCATATCCCGGCCGGCCGAAGGGACCCGTAACCTGACCCGCATCGTTGCCATCGCCTTCGCGATTCTCGGGGCCGCCTTCGTCGTCTCTCCTTGCGTCCAAGCTTCCCCATTGGATTTCGAGGACGCGACGCCTCAGGAGATTCTGCTCGCCCAGCGGTCCATCGCCGATACGACGTCCTCCCAGCAGGACATGCACCCCGGCACCGTGGTGGACAATCAGAGTCCGGTCCTCGATACGGAGCACCACGTATCCTCGGGGCGCGCCTTCATCTACAACCTGATCCTTCCAGGAACCGGGCACCTCTACGCCGGATACAAGCGCGGATGGGCGCACCTGGGCGTGGAAGGCGCGACGTGGCTTACGTATTTCTACTACCATGACCGCGGCGTGCAGAAGGAAAACCAGTTCGAGGCGTTCGCCGACGACCACTGGGACTACGACAAGTGGATCTCGGACTGCGGCTGCTCCGGGTCGCCGCAGGACAGCATCATCGTGTACTTCAAGGAAAACAATACCCAGCAGTACTACGAGGACATCGGGAAACTCGACTACTACTGGCAGGGCTGGGACGATTACAACAGCACGAAGCAGGACTCGGACAATCGCCGCTACTATTACGGCGTCCGGAACGACAGCAACAATTTCTTCAAGAATGCGCGCTATGCGGTCGTGGTTGCCTTCGTGAACCGGATCGTGAGCGCAGTCGACGTCCTGCGGTTGACGAAAAAGGAGCCAACCCTCAACATCGGCTCCGACGCAACGCTTCACTTCAAGGTGAGGACCAAGCCGTTCAACAGCGAGAACGCTTTTGGTGTACGCCTCGTCAAAAAATACTGAGATCACGATCGGGTTCCTGCTGGCGGCCGCGCTCCTAGCGGCGGCCTCGCCGGCGCTTGCCGTCGCGAGTCCCGAATCCCCGGCCCGCGCGGCGTGGGCGCCGATGACCGCGCTCTACGGTGAGGCCTGGCTGGCCCAGACGACCGATCCCGCGGCGCCCCCTCCCGCCGTGGGCTCCGCGCCGGCCCCGCCGACCAACAGCAAGAAGGCGCTCCTCTACTCCCTCATCCTCCCCGGCCTGGGCGAGATGTCGATGGGGGAGAAGGGTCGGGCAACCGGCTTCTTCATCGCCGAGGGGCTCATCTGGGCGAGCTACACCTACTGGACCGTCGCGGGCAATCTCCGCCAGGACGACTACATCGAGCAGGCGCAGATCAACGCGGGCGTGGGCATCAGCAAGGAGAGCGACGATTACTGGCGTCTCGTGGGGCAGTACACGTCCTCGAGCGGGGAAGGCCCCGGGAGCTACGAAGAGGATCTGAGGCGCGAGGCCCGGGATACCTATCCGAGCGATCCCGCGGCCCAGGACGCTTTCGTCGCGGAGCATCTGCCGACGGGGGACAAGGCCTGGTCGTGGAGCACGTCCGCGCTCCAGGCGGAATACGTCGACACCCGCGAGACCAGCAACCGCGCGCACAACAAGGCGAAGTACTCGTTCGCGGCGGCGATCCTGAATCGCGTCGTCAGCGTGATCGACGTCCAGATGCTGAGGCACAAGGCTTCGAAAGCAGCCCGGGGCGAGAGCGCGATCCGGGCCGAGACGCGAGTGTACGCCGATGCCGTCGAGGACGGCGGGAGGTTGGTGGTCGAGCGCCGGTTCTAGCGATATCCACCGCTCCGCCGCGCTCCACGCGCCACGGAATTCCATGAGCGGTCGTACCCCAGCAGTCTCCTTCCCGTCCCGGTCCATCGTCCTCGCGTCGGTCCTCGCGGTCGCCCTGGTCCCGGCCGCGATCCGCGCGGCTCCCGACGTCGGCACGGAGAGCCGTCCCGGCCCTCCGCACGCGCTGCGCGCGGAGCGCGTGCTCGACGCCGCGACGCTCGACCGGCTCGGCGTACCCCACCCCACGCGCATCGTCTTCGACGCGAATCATTGCCTCTACGTGCTGGACGCCGCCGCGCGGCGGATCGTGAAGCTCGATCCCGCGGGCCAGCCCCTTTGGGATCTCGGCGGCTACGGCGACGACGAACAGTCGTTCTCGCTCCCCTCGGATCTCGCCATCGATCGCAGGCAATCCCTTCTCGTGCTCGACCGGGGGAAGAACGCACTCGTCGCGTTCGATCCGGCGGGGCACTTCCTCGGGGTCCGCTCCTTTGGCGAGACCGTCGCGACCGATGCCGCCGATCCCGGATCGCGCCTCCTCGTCGATCCGTTCGGCGATCTGTGGCTGCTCGGCGCGCGCGACCGGGACTTGATCCCGCTCGACGACCGGCTCGAGCGCTCGCGCCGATCGCGCTTCCTGGCGCCCGAGGCATCCGCCGGGAGCCCTGAGGTTGCGGTCTATCTGCCGACCTCGGGAGGCTGGTTCTTCGACGCGGCCGGACGGAAGCTCCGCCGGTTCGGCAACAACGGGCAGATCGCGCCGGCGGTCGCGGACTCTCTGGCGCCGAGCGGCGCCGCGGACCTGGCGGTGGACCAGGCGGGATTCCTCTACGCCGCGGATCCGGGCGGGCAGCGTCTCCTCGTGCTCGACGACCAGGGCGCGCTCCGGATCGAGCGCGCACTCGGCGGCGCGGACGTGCCGTGGCATCCCGTCGCCGTCGCCGTGAGCCGGTCGGACCGGGTCGCGATCCTCGACTCGGAGCGTGGTGAGATCCAGATCCTGGCCATCGAGCGGGAGCGCGTGCCGTGAGCGACATTCGCCGCGCGGGCGGCTGGATCGCCATGTCGATCGGCGCTACGTTCGCGTGCACCCTCGGAACGCTTCCCGCCGACGCGCGCCCCATCGATTCCCTCTGCCCGGGGGGCTGTGACGCACCGCGCGACACCGTCGTCCTCGAGCTCCCCGTGGCGCGCGCGCCGTCGCTCCTCGCGCTCCGGGCGAGCGGACCGCTCGCGGCCGGCGCTGCGGACGCGCCCGATTCCACGGCGAGCGTCCTTCGCAACGAGACCCGCCCCTGGACCGCGCCCGCCACGGCTGGCACGGCGGGAACGATCGCCGACGGCTCCTCGAACGACGCGATCACGTTCAGCGGCCTCAAGCTCGTGAGCGTCGAAGTCGGTGCGAATCGCGCCGCGTCGATGACGCAGTCGCTCGACCTCACGATCCGCGGCCGGATCGCGGGGGACGTGGAGGTCGCGGCGAGCTTGAGCGACCGCCGCCTCCCCTTCGAGCCGGACGGATCGAGCCGCGAGCTCGAGGATCTCGACAACATCACGCTCTCCCTGAAGGCGCCCCACGGCGAAGCCACCATGGGGGACTTCCTCCTGGACGGCGTGCCGGGCGAGTTCGCGCGTCTCACGCGCCATCTCCAGGGCGTGCAGGGCTCCGCCAAGACGGGCCAGGCGCACTGGGACGTCGCCGCGGCGAGCGAGAAGGGGGAGAAGCGGACCCTCGAGTTCCGCGGCGAGGAAGGCCGGCAAGGACCGTATCCGCTCCTCACTTCCGCGCTCGGCGAGTCGAACGAAGGGATCGTGGCCGGCTCCGAGGCGATCTGGCTCGACGGCGCGCGGCTGAAGCGCGGCGCGGACGCCGACTACGTCATCGACTACGGCGCGTCCAACGTGACCTTCACCATCCACCGTCCCATCACGGCGCAGAGCCGGATCGCCGTCGACTTCGAAGCCGCCTCGAGCCGCTACCGCCGGAGTCTCTATGCCGCGAGCACGCAGGGGAATGTCCCCGGCCGTGGAGGCTGGTACGCCAACTACGTGAGCGAGGGGGACGATCCGTCGAGTCCGATCGGCGCGGAGCTGACCGCCGACGATCGCGCGGCGTTGAGCGCGCTCGGCGACTCTGCCGACTCGATCCTTCCGAGCGGCGTGCGCTACGCCGGTCCGGGGCAAGGATCCTACGAATGGGACGAGTCGGACGCCGCGAACCCGCACTGGGTCTTTCTCGGTGCGTCGCACGGAACGTACGACGTCGAGTTCGCGAGCGTGGGCGCAGGCGAGGGGGCCTACTCGGACACGACATCGGTCGAGGGCGTGCGCTTCTACCGCTACCGCGGCGTGAATCTAGGCTCCTATGCGCCGGGCCGCGCGCTCGCGGTGCCCAGCTCCCGCCGCCTCGTCGACGTCGGAGGATCCGCGCGCCTCTTCGGCGCGCTCGGCGTGGACGGCGAGGTGGCCCGGTCGGGCTTCGACAAGAACGCGCTCTCGTCGCGCGACGACGGAGACAACGCCGGAACGGCCGCGCGATTCGAGGCGCGCCTCGATCCCAGGGCGGTCGCGATCGGCGGACTCAAGCTCGGCTCGATCCAGGCCCAGGGGCGCGTGCGCTCGCGCGACGATCGCTTCGAAGCATTCGACCGCACCGATCCCGCGTTCGAGTACGAGCGCTGGAATCAGGCGCCCTCGAGCGCCGGCGAGGATCGCCAGGAGCTGTCGCTCCAGTACACGCCGGTGCCCGCGCTCGCGCTGCGCGGCGACCTGGGCCGGCGCCGCGTGACCGGGGGGTCGGAATCGGTGAGGCGGGGAGCGCAAGCAGTCCTCCATTCGGAGCTGACCGGAACGCTGAGCTGGGAAGAAGCCCGAAACGCGATGAACGGGTTGAGCGGTCTCCGTTCGATCCTGGGCGGAGACCTCGGCCGGGACCAGGGGTGGTTCCAGCCGCGCGTCACCGCGAAGGAGGAGCGCATCGAAGGTCAGGACGGGGACAGCGTGGATGCGCGCTGGAACCGGGATCTCGGCATGATCCTCCGCCTCGTCCCAGGCAAGGCGCTCAAGTTGCGCGGCGGCTACGCGCGACACGACGGCTCGGTCACGGACGCGGGCATCGTGGCGGAAGATCAGGCGTTCACCTGGGACGGGGGGCTATCGGCTCGCTTCGGCTCGTCCTTCTCGCTCGACGGCGGCTTCACGCGGCGACGCGCGGAGTCCTCGAAGGGGCCGCAGGCGACGAACCTGGCGCAGCTCGCGGTGCAGGCGGGGCGTCCCGGGGCGCCGGTCAGCTCGGAGCTCCGCTACGACGTGAACCAGCTCCGCGAGGCCTCGCTCGTGCGCGAGCTCAAGCCGGTGGGAGACGGAAGCGGATCGTACGATGCGTACGGCAATCCGCGGCTCGGTGGCGGCTACGAGCTCGTGACCTCGACCGGCGATCCCACCACGCGCTCGCGCGCGGTCGTGCAGCTTCGGCTCGACGCATTCCCGTCGCGCGCCGCACGCGCGCCTGGGAAGACCCCTGCGCTCTGGCGCGGACTCGGCGGGAGCACCTTCCTCCGCGTGGAAGCGCTCTCGACGCTTCCGCTCGGCAGTCCCGACCAGGCGTTCCGCCCCGATGCCTACCTCGATCCCGAGACGACGATTCGCGGGGACGTCACCGCGCGTCAGACGCTGGAGTTCGCGCCCGCGGGCCGCCGCTACGATCTGCGCGGCGAAGTGGGCTATCGGCGCGAGCAGAGCGCGGAGATCGAGGACCTGACGACCGAACGCCGCACCGGGGATGCGCGAATGACGCTGCGGCATCCCATACCGGGCGGACTCCGGGGGACGTGGACCGTCACCTACGATCGCTCGCGCCAGTCGATCGCGCGGCAGGACTCCCCGGATTCGTACGCCTCTCAGATGCGCGGCCGCGGCTTCGAGGGGGAGATCGCGCGCGAGCTGCGCGGCTTCGGCCAAGTTTCGATCCTCGCGCGGCAGCGCCGCGACATCGATCTCACGCACGGCGGCTACCTCGACCTCTGGTCGGCGGGTCCCACCGCGCGGTACGCCGGAGGCGCGAAGCTCCGGGTCGATGCGCGCGCTCTCTACGGCTGGAGCGCGCAGCAAGGCGTGTACGCGCCCCCTGGCCTCTACACGACGGTCCCGGTCGGCGGGCGGCTCGACTACGACCTGCTGGGCGAGTACCGGATCCACGACCGCGTCTCGCTCTCACTCAACTGGACCGGATTCCAGGCGCCGAGCCGTCCCGCGTACTACACGGGTCGCTTCGAGCTGAAGGGGAGCTTCTGATGCGCGCGCGCGATCGTGACGTGGCGCGGTTCGTGGCGCGGGTCCTCGGGCTCGCGATGGCTCTCGCCACGCTGGCAGGAGGGGCGCGCGCCTCCGATCAAGGCAACGCGTCCGCCGATCCGCGTTTTGCGCTCCGGGTCGAAGGCATCGCCGACTCCGTGGTCGCGGCCGAAGCCGGCGGAGCGCCGCTCGAGCGGCTGTGGCAGCGCACCGAGATCGAGCGCCTCGCCGGACGCCTGCGCGACCGGCTCGCGCTCTACGGGCGCTACGACGCCTTGGTGCGGCTCACGCTCGAGGAGGGGAGCGGCACGACGCCCGGAACCGCGACGATCCAGATCGAGGGGACCGCGGCGGCCCCGGCGCCCGCGCGGCACCTGGTCCCCGCGTTGAGACTCGCTCCCTCTGGCGCGGTCGGGATCCACGATCCGTCGGGCGTGTTCGCGCGCGGAGCCAAAGGGGATGTCTCTCCGCAGGCGATCGCCGGCGGGCTCGACGCCCTCCGCGACGCGGCCGTCGACCTCGGACGCTACGCAGCCACGGTGAGTCTCGACTCGATCGTTCCCGCCGGCGATTCCGTCCGCGTGCACGTGCGTCTCGCGACCGGACCGCCGGTCGTCTTCGACAGCCTCGAGATCCCCGGCGCCTCCGTGACGAAGCCCCGCTCCGCGGCGACGATCGCTGGCCTCAAGGAGGGGCGCGTGCTCACGCCGGAGCTGGTGCTGGAAGCGCGCGACCGGCTGCGCTCGAGCGAGCTCTTCGCGTTCGTCGGCGAGCCTCGTGTCGTGCCTGGCGCAGAGCCAGGACACGGCCACGTGGTCATTCCCGTCGAGGAATCGAGCGCGAGCCAGTTCGAGGGGGCGCTCGGCGTCGCGCCCGGCGAAGGACTCACGGGACGCGTCGACCTAGGCCTCGGGAACATCGCGGGTACCGGCCGAGCTGCCGGCGCGCGCTGGGTCGGATTCGGAAACGGCCGCTCGCTCTACGCGCTCCGCTACAAGGAGCCGTCCCTGTTCGGGCGCGCGCTCGACGCGAGCCTCGCCCTGGATGCGGACCTCGCGGACTCGCTCTTCAGCCACACGGGCTGGTCGATCGCGCTGGGCGGCCGGCCGGCGGCGCGCACGCGCGTCGAAGCCGCGGTCGAGCGGAGCGGCACGGTCTACACCGGGCTGTCCCGCGGCTCGAGCTCGACCTGGTCGATCCGCGGCGGCGCGGGATGGGATCGCCTTCAACCCGTCATGAATCCGTCGCGCGGCGTGAGCGTTTCGCTCGATGTCGAAGGGGGACGGCGCACGGACGCGTTCCCCGGATTCGAGGAATCCCGCCGCGGGGTCCTGCGCGGGAAGGCGGAGCTCGCGTCCGCCGCGTCGCTCGGCGGGTCGCGCGTCCTCTTCGGATCGGTGCGCGCGGAAGAGGTCAGGCTCGGCGACGGCGACTTTCCGATCGAGGAGCTTCGCTACCTCGGAGGAAGCGAAGGGCTCCGCGGCCATCGGGACCGCGCCTTCGCCGGCAACCGGATCCTCGCGATGACGCTCGAGCATCGGTGGATCACCGATCCGCGCGGCGGTCGCGCGTATTTCTTCGTCGACGGCGGGGCGCACGCGCTCGACGCGCCGCTCCAGGCTGGCGTCCCCGCGGGCACGGTGGACGCTTCGGCGGCTCCGGCCTCGACGTCGCTCTCGCGGACGGAGTTGAGCGACGGATGGGAGTTGGGGTACGGTGCCGGACTTCAGACGCGCATGGCGTCGGGTTTGATGGGGGTCGAGCTCGGCCTCCGCCCGGGCGCCGCGCTACGGGAGGCGACGATCCACATCCGATACGCGAGCCGCTGGTGAGCGCGCGCGCCGAGCAGAAGATCCGGTCCCTGAGGAACGAGATCGCGCGGCACGACCACCTCTACTACACGATCGGCGAGCCGGAGATCTCCGATCGCGAGTACGACGCGCTCCTAAAAGAGCTCGAGGAGCTCGAGCGCGCCCACCCCGAGTATGCGGACCCCGACTCGCCCACCTCCCGGGTGGCGAAGGGGCTCCTCACCGGATTTCCCACCGTGCGCCACACGGCGCCGATGCTGAGCCTCGACAACACGTATTCGCTCGACGAGGTGGCGGAGTTCGACGCCCGCGTCCGGAAAACGCTCGGGAAGGAGCGGATCGACTACTCGGTGGAGCCCAAGGTGGACGGCGTCGCGATCCACCTTCGTTACGAGCGCGGTCGCTTCGTCCTCGGCTTGACGCGCGGCGACGGCGAGCGGGGCGACGACATCACCGCGAATCTCCGGACCATCCGCTCCATCCCGCTTCGCCTGACCGGCAAGGAGATCCCCGATCTCGTCGAGGTCAGGGGCGAGGTCTACATGGAGACCGCCGCCTTCCAGAAGATGAACGAGCGCCGCGCGGCGGACGGGAAGCCGACGTTCATGAACCCGAGGAACGCGACGACCGGCAGCCTGAAGATGCTCGACACGACCGAAGTGAGCCGCCGTCCACTCCAGATGTTCGTCTACCAGCTCCTCCACCCGGATCGCTACGGAATCGACGCGCATCTCGAGGCGCTCGCCCTGGCGAAGAAGCTCGGCCTGCGCGTGAATCCGCGGAACTCGCTCGCCAGGGGCTACGACGATCTCAGGAAGCAGTGCGAAGCGTGGGGCGAGGAGTGGGGATCGCTCGCGTACGGCGCGGACGGCCTCGTGATCAAGGTGAACGACCTCGAGGACGCGCGCCGCCTCGGCTCGACCTCGAAGAGCCCGCGCTGGGGCATCGCCTACAAATTCGGCACCACGGAAGCGGAGACCACGCTCCGGAAGATCGATCTTCAAGTCGGGCGGACCGGCGTCGTCACGCCCGTCGCCCTCCTCGAGCCCGTGCTCCTCCTCGGCACCGAGGTGAAGCGGGCCACCCTCCACAACCAGGACGAGATCGACCGGAAGGACATCCGCGAAGGGGACCGCGTGGTGATCGAGAAGGGGGGGGAGGTCATCCCCAAGGTCGTGCGCGTGGTGTCGCATTCCGGCCGCCGCAGCCCGCGCTTCGTGATGCCGTCGACCTGTCCGGTCTGCGGTACCACGCTGACGAAGGATCCCGAGCAGGCGGCGGTGCGCTGCGAGAACCTCTACTGCCCGGCGCAGGTGCGCCGCCGCATCCAGTACTACGCGAGCCGCGGCGCGCTCGACATCGAGGGGCTCGGCGAGCGCACGGTCGACCAGCTCGTCGATGCGGAGCTGGTGGCGGATCCCGCCGATCTCTACGACCTCACGATCGACGAGCTCGTCGAGCTCGACGGCATGGCGGAGAAATCGGCGGGCAATCTCGTGCGTGGGATCGCCGCGTCGAAGGACGCGCCGCTCGATCGTCTCTTGACCGCGCTCGGCATCCGCCACGTCGGGAACACCGTGGCGCGTCTCCTCGCGGAGCATTTCCGTTCGCTCGCCGCGCTGTCCGAGGCGGACGAGGAGGCGCTCCTCGAGATCCAGGGCATCGGCCCCGAGATCGCGGCCAGCGTCGTCTCCTTCTTCAAGTCGCGCGAAGGGCGCTCGCTCGTGAAGCGGCTCACGGATCGCGGCGTGAAGGGAAAGGCGCCGGAGCGCAGGGCGGCGACCGCGGGACCGTTCGCGGGAAAGACGTTCGTGCTCACAGGCACGCTCGGCATGTCGCGCGAGGAAGCGGAGGAGCTGATCCTGCGCGGTGGCGGTCGCGTCACCTCGTCCGTGAGCAAGAAGACGGACGCCGTGGTCGTGGGCGAGGACGCCGGCTCGAAGCTCGACAAGGCGAAGGCGCTCGGGGTCCCGACCTGGAACGAGACGCGTTTCCGCGCGGCGCTCCGGGAAGCGGGTTTCGCGACTCGCTAGAACGCGGACACATCGCGCCGGACGCTTCGGCTGATCGCCCACAGGTCACCCCTCGCCTCGTTGACTTGGCAGGTCTTCTCCCGTAGGGTCGGACTGAACCGCGACCCATGAAAACTTCCGAACCGACAATGTCCGAAGCGCTTGCGAGCGCGTTCGAGCGCCTCGAGCGGCGTGTGCCGGCGTTCGAGCGGCGTGCCGGCCAGCTCGCGATGGCGACGCTCTGGGAGGCTGCCCTCGAACGGGGCGGCGTGCTCGCGGTCGAGGCGCCGACCGGCATCGGGAAGTCGCTCGCGTACCTCGTGCCCGCGCTCCTGAGGCGCCGTGTCGGAAGCGGCCCGATCCTCGTCAGCACGCACACCAAAGCGCTCCAGGCCCAGCTGCTCACGCGCGACGCGCCGCTCGCGGCGGCCGCGGTCGGATCCTCGTTTCACGCCGCAATCCTGAAAGGGCGCGCGGGATATCTCTGCCGCCGCCGCGCCGCCTCGCGCTTCGCGCAACGTCGCCTCTTCGCCGGAGCCCATGCCGACGAATCGATGCTCGACGCGCTCGAAGCGTGGGTCGACCGCACGGCGACCGGCGATCTCGACGAGCTGCGGGACGAGGGCATCGAGATCCCGGCGTCGCTCCTCGCCGAGATCGCTTCCGATCCTCTCTTCTGCTCGGGCTCGGGATGCGATCCGGGCGGCGGGTGCTTCGCGAAGGCCGCGCGGCGCGAGGCGCGGCGCTCGGATCTCGTGATCGTGAACCACGCGCTCCTCCTCTCCGACCCAGGGCTGCGGGCCACCCTCCTCGCGGAGTCAGGGGCGTTGATCCTCGACGAAGCGCACCAGATCGAGCGCGTGGCGCGCGATCAGCTCGGCGTGTCGCTCGGCGTGCGCGACCTGGCGCGGCTCGCGTCCCGGACCGACGCGCGGAACGGCGCCCTCAAGCTGCTCGCACGGACGATCCGCCGCGGGAAGGGGACCTCCGTCACGGAGCTCCTCGTGGCCGCGGACCAGGCCATCCGGCCGGTCCTCGATCACGCCGCGGCGCTGTCGCGCGATCTCGAGGCGATCCTGCCGCCCGGCGCGGCCTCGGCGCGGCTCACGCGCGACGACGACCTCGCCGCGATCAGCCCGGTCGCGCTCGATCTCCTCCTGACCTCCGCGGCGGCGCTGGTCCGCGCGCTCGAGCGCGTCCTCAGCGCGGCCGAGTCCGAGACCGGCGGCGCGTTCCGTGTCGAGGCGCCTGAGGCGATCGACGAGGTGCGCGCGCGCCACGCCGCGTGGCTCGAGGTGGAGCAGGCGATCCGAGCGGTCTCGAATCTCGAGGAGAAGGGGGCCGCGTTCTACGTGGACAAGGACGAGCGGGGCGCTCCGCGCTGGAACCGCCGGCCGCTCGACGTGGGGGCCCAGCTCCGGTCGCACCTCTTCGAGACGAGCGCGTGCACGCTCCTCACGTCCGCGACGCTCACGCCGGGGACCGATTTCGAGCCGTTCCTCGCGTCGATCGGACTCGCCCCGGACGAGGTGGAGACGGCGGCCCTCCCGAGCCCGTTCCCGCTCGAGCGCCAGGTGCGTACCGCGGTGCTCGACGGTCCCGACCCTACGCACCCCGGGTTCGTCGGGCAGCTCGCGTCGCTCGTGGTCGACCTGGCATCGACGACCCGGCGGAACGTGCTCGTGCTCCTCACGTCGTACCAGATGCTGGAGCAGGTGGCTTCGCGCGTGCGCGCTCCGCTCGCCCAAGCCGGCGTTCCGCTCTTCAAGCAGACGCAGGGAGAGGCCGCGGCATCCTTGGCGCGCGAGTTCCGCGAGACCGAAGGGGCCGTGCTCCTCGGCGCCGCGTCCTTCTGGGAGGGCGTCGACTTTCCCGGCGCCGCGCTCGAGGTCCTGGTCATCGCCCGGCTGCCATTCCCGGTCCCGACCGATCCCCTCGTGATGGCGCGATCGGAGTCGATCGAGGCGCGCGGCGGCGACGCGTTCCGGGAGCTCATGCTCCCGGAGGCCGTGCTTCGCTTTCGCCAGGGTATCGGACGGCTCATCCGGACCGCGGAGGATCGCGGCGCCGTGGTCGTCGTCGACTCGCGCATCGCGCGCGCCAGCTACCGCGCGCGCTTTCTCTCCACGCTGCCGCATCCACCCTTGATCGACCACTCGGCCGAGGGCGTGGCGTCGCACGTGCGGCAATGGCTCGTCCGTGAGGAAGCATCGTGTCCCGCGTGACGTCCGCAAGGACGGTGACGGTCGGCGGAGGTCCGCTCGACCTCGACCAGCTCGACCTCATCGCCTCGGGAGCGCCGGCCAAGCTCGCCCAGGAGGCGCGGGCTCGAATGGAGCCCTCGCGCGCTTTGATCCAGCGCGCGGCCCACGGCTCCGCCCCGGTCTACGGCGTGAACACGGGCTTCGGCGCGCTCAAGTCGGTCCGGATACCCGAGGAGGACGTCGAGCGGCTCCAGGCGAATCTGGTCCGGAGCCACGCGGCCGGCATGGGCCCGGAGCTCGAGCCCAAGGCGGTGCGGCTCATGCTCGCGCTTCGCGCCCACTCGCTTGCCTTAGGAGCGAGCGGCGTCCGTGTGGATCTGGTCGAGCGGCTTCTCTCGATGCTCGAGAAGGACTGCCTGCCGGTCGTGCCGAGCCGTGGATCGCTCGGCGCGAGCGGCGATCTCATTCCGCTCGCGCACCTGGCGCTCGGCATCATCGGGGAAGGGGAGATCCGGCGGAACGGCGCGGTAGAGCCCGCGGCGTCCGCGCTCGCGGACGCGGGCCTCGGTCCGATCGCGCTCCAGGCAAAGGAAGGGCTCGCGCTCATCAACGGCACGCAGGCCGCGACGGCGCTCGGCGTCGTGGCGCTCCTCGAGAGTGCGCGGGTGATGCGCGCGGCGCACGCGGCCTGCGCTCTCTCGATCGAGGCGCTCTGCGGCTCGGTGAAGCCCTTCGATTCCCGGGTGCACGCGCTCCGGTCCCACAGAGGCCAGCGCGACTCGGCGGCCGCGATTCGCGCGCTCCTCGAGGGTAGCGGCATCCTCGCATCGCACGCGAGCTGCGGCCGGGTGCAGGACCCCTACTCGTTCCGCTGCGCGCCGCAGGTGCTCGGCGCCTCGCTCGACGCGGTCCGCTTCGCGCGCGAGGCGATCCGGACCGAGGTGAACAGCGTGACCGACAACCCGCTCTGCTTCACCGATCCCGATGAGGTGGTCTCGGCGGGGAACTTCCACGGACAGCCGGTGGCGCAGGCGCTCGACTTCCTCGCGATCGGAATGGCCGAGGTGGGGTCGATCGCCGAGCGACGTTCGTTCCTCCTCCTGGATGCGGGCATGAGCGGACTTCCCCCGTTCCTGAGCCGGAGCGCGGGGCTCGGCTCGGGGCTCATGATCGTGCAGTACCTGCAGGCGTCGCTCGTGAGCGAGAATCGGATGCTCGCGCATCCCGCGTGCACCGACACCATCACGACCTCGGCGGGGCAGGAGGATCACGTCAGCATGGCGATGCACGCGGCGGTGAAGGGGCTCGCGCTCGTCCGGAACGTGCGCCGGATCGTCGCCGCGGAGCTTCTCGTCGCGGCGCAGGGAATCGAGTTCCGCCGCCCGTTCCACTCGAGCGACGCGCTGGAGGCGCTCCATCGCGGGATCCGCGATCGCGTCCCGCCGCTCGACGAGGATCGCCGGCAGGATCAGGATCTGGCGGCGCTCGATCGCTGGATCGAAGACGACGGCCCCGCGCTCGCCGCGCGCGTTCCGGAGCTCTAGCGTGGCGCGCCCGTCCGGGCCGCCGAAGGAGGATCGCCGCATGAACCGCACCGTGACCGACGCGCCGGCCACCTCGCTGCGCGGCACGCCCCCGGCCGAGCCCATCCGCGCGCCGCGCGGTCCCAACCGCTCGTGCAAGGGCTGGCCGCAGGAAGCCGCGCTCCGCATGCTCATGAACAACCTCGATCCCGACGTGGCCGAGCGCCCGGAGGATCTCGTGGTCTACGGCGGGACCGGGCGCGCCGCGCGCTCGTGGCCCGCGTACCACGCGATCGTGCGGTCGCTCCGCGCGCTCGAATCGGACGAGACGCTCCTCGTCCAGTCGGGGAAGCCGGTCGGGATCGCGAAGACGCATCCCGACGCGCCGCGCGTCCTGATCGCGAACTCGCTCCTCGTCCCCGCGTGGGCCACGTGGGACGAGTTCCGTGCGCTCGAGGCGAAGGGGCTCACGATGTACGGCCAGATGACCGCGGGGTCCTGGATCTACATCGGCACCCAGGGAATCCTCCAGGGCACGTACGAGACGTTCTCGGCGGCGGCCCGGCGCTTCGGCGGCGATTCGCTCCGCGGCCGCTGGGTGCTGACGGCGGGACTCGGCGGCATGGGAGGCGCGCAGCCGCTCGCGGTCACGATGAACGAGGGCGTGTGCCTCGCGGTCGAGGTGGATCCGCACAGGGTGGAGCGGCGTCTCGAGACGCGTTACCTCGACAAGGCGACCGCCTCCACGGACGAGGCGCTCCGCTGGGTCGAGGAGTCCGTGCGCGCGGGGAAGCCGCTCTCCATCGGGCTGATCGGAAACGCGGCGGACGTGCTCCCGGATCTCGTCAAGCGCGGCGCCCGGCCCGACCTCGTCACCGATCAGACCTCCGCCCACGACGAGCTCAACGGCTACGTGCCGGCGGGGCTCTCGCTCGAGGACGCGATCGCGCTCCGGGAGAAGGATCCGGCCGCGTATATCGAGCGCTCGGTCGCGTCGATGGGGACGCACGTGCGCGCGATGCGCGACTTCCAGAAGCAGGGCGCGCTCACCTTCGACTATGGAAACAACATCCGGGGCCAGGCGCGGAAGGCCGGCGTCACGGACGCGTTCGAGATCCCGGGCTTCGTTCCGGAATTCATCCGGCCCCTCTTCTGCGAGGGGAAGGGACCGTTCCGCTGGGTCGCGCTCTCGGGGAATCCCAAGGACATCGCCGTCACCGACCGCGCCGCGATGGCGCTCTTCCCGGAGAACGACGCGCTCCAGCGCTGGATCCGGCTCGCCGGCGAACGGGTCGCGTTCCAGGGGCTCCCGTCGCGCATCTGCTGGCTCGGCATGGGAGAGCGTGAGAAGTTCGGCGAGGTGCTGCACCGCCTCGTCGAGCGGGGTGAAGTCGAGGCTCCGATCGTGATCGGGCGTGACCATCTCGACACGGGCTCGGTCGCGTCGCCCTACCGCGAGACCGAAGCCATGAAGGACGGAAGCGACGCGATCGCGGACTGGCCGATCCTGAACGCGCTCCTCAATGCGGTGTCCGGCGCGTCGTGGGTCTCCGTGCACCACGGCGGCGGCGTGGGGATCGGAAACTCGATCCACGCGGGGGTCGTGGTCGTGGCGGATGGGACCCCGGCGGGACTCGCGCGGTTGAAGCGGGTGCTCACGAACGATCCCGCGATGGGCGTGTGGCGCCACGCGGACGCAGGATATTCGGAGGCGGTGGCCGTCGCGAAGAAAAACCGGCTTCCCATCCCGACCCAGGAATGACGCCAACCCAGGCGGCCGGCTTCCGGACGGAGGCCGCGTGAAGGCCGATCTCATCGTCCACTCGGCGGCGCAGCTCATCACGGCGCCGCCGGGCACGAAGCCCCTCCTCGGCACCGATCTCGACCGGCCGATCCTGATCGAGGACGCCGCGATCGCGGTGGCCGGGGAGCGGATTGCGGCGATCGGCACGACGAAGGAGATCCTCGCCTCCTACCCGGAGCGCGAGGCGGCGCGGGTTGTCGACGCGCGCGGGCGCCTGATCGCTCCTGGCTTCGTCGATCCTCACACGCACCTTCCCTTCGCCGGCATGCGCGAGATGGAATTCGACGCGCGAGCCCGCGGAGAATCGTACGAATCGATCGCGTCCAAGGGGGGCGGCATCCGCGCGAGCGTGCGCCACCTTCGCTCGATCGACGAGGCGGCGCTCGCCGATCGCGTGACCACCCGCCTCGGCACCCTCCTGCGCCAGGGGATCACCACGGTCGAGGCGAAGAGCGGCTACGGCCTCTCGCCGGAAGGCGAGATGAAGCAGCTGCGGGCGCTCCGGGCCGCACAGGCGCGATCACCGGTCGAGATCGTGCCCACGTTCCTCGGAGCGCACGACATACCGGAGGAGTACCGGGACCGGCGGCGGGCGTACGTCGATCTCCTGACCGGCACGATGATTCCCGAGGTGGCGAAGGCAGGACTGGCCCGGTTCTGCGACGTCTGGTGCGACCGAGGGATCTACACGGTCGAGGAGTCGCGGGCGATCCTCCTCGCGGGGAAGTCCCACGGGCTCCTCCCCAAGCTCCACGCGGACGAGCTGGGGGACGCGGGGGCCGCCGCGCTCGCAGCGGAGGTGGGCGCGGTGTCCGCCGACCATCTTCTCTTCGCGTCGGACGCGGGGCTCGACGCGATGGCCCGCGCGGGAGTGGCCGCGGTCCTCCTTCCCGGAACGGCGTTCACGCTCGGGCTTCCATATGCCCGGGCGCGGTGGATGGTGGAGCACGGGCTCGCGGTCGCGCTCGCGACCGACTTCAATCCGGGGAGCACGATGTCGTCCTCGATGTCCCTCGCCCTCACGCTCGCCGTCACGCAGATGAAGCTGAGCCCGGCGGAGGCCTGGATGGCCGCGACCGCGAACGCGGCGTCCGCCATCGGCGAAGGAGCGCGGATTGGCCGGATCCAGCCAGGATTCCAGGCCGACTTCTGCCTCTTCGACTGCTCCGATTACCGCCACATCCCCTACCACTACGGGCAGGAGCACCTGCACACCGTGGTCAAGCGCGGGGGGATCGCGCTGGAGGGGGTCGAAGCTTGGACTTGCACATGAGGTTTCGTTCGTAAGACCCTGGTTCCAAGCCGCTTTCGACGGGTGAGACCTCCCCCGAACGCTGCCGCGCCAACCCATGAGGAGAGCCCATGAACGAGCTGGTGGAGTGCGTCCCCAACTTCAGCGAGGGCCGCAATAAGTCTTTAGTTCAGGCCCTGGTTGCCGAAATTTCGCGTGACCGGTCGATCCGATTGCTAGACCAGGAAATGAACGCGGATCACCACCGTTCCGTGGTCACGTTCGTGGGCGAGCCGGAGGCCGTGTTGGAGGCCGCGCTGAGAGGTGTCCGGAAGGCGACCGAGTTGATCGACTTGAGGCAGCACCGGGGCGAGCACCCGCGCATGGGAGCGACGGACGTGCTCCCGTTCGTGCCGGTCGGCTCGACCACGCTCGAGCGCTGCGTGGCTCTCGCGCGCCAGGCGGGGGAGCGGATCGGACAGGAGCTCGGCATTCCGGTCTATCTGTACGAGGCCGCCGCGACGCGTCCGGCGCGGCAGAACCTGGCCGACGTGCGCCGGGGCGAGTTCGAAGGCATCGCAGCGACGATCGGGACCGATCCGGATCGGGCGCCCGACTTCGGGCCGCGCGCCGTGCATCCGTCGGCCGGCGCGATCGCCGTCGGCGCGAGGCTTCCGCTGCTCGCGTTCAACGTGAATCTCGGGACGCGCGACGTGGAGGTGGCGAAGAAGATCGCGAAGGCCATCCGGTTCCAGTCGGGGGGCCTAAGGTACGTGAAGGCGCTCGGGTTCGAGCTGACGGAGCGCGGCATCGTGCAGGTGTCCATGAACCTCGTGAACACGTGGGGGACTCCGGTCCACCGCGTGTTCGCGCTCATCAAGGACGAAGCGGAGCGTTACGGCGTTCCGATCGTGGGGAGCGAGGTGGTGGGGCTCGTGTGCCAGGACGCGCTGCTCGACGTTGCGGAGCACGCGCTTCGACTCGAGAACTTCTCGCGGCAGCAGGTGCTCGAGAACCGGCTCGCTACGCCCATCGGCGCGGCGGAGCTCGGTTTGCCCGAGTTCCTGGGCTCGGTGTCGTCGTCCGAACCGACGCCGGGGGGAGGCTCGGTCGCCGCGCTCGCAGGCTCTCTCGCCTCCGCGCTCGGGACGATGGTCGCCCGGCTCACGATCGGGAAGAAGCGGTACGCCGAGCACGAGGAGGAGATGCGCCGCGTGGAGCGCTCGCTCGAGGGGCTCCAGGGGGAGCTCTTCGATCTCGTGTCGGAGGACGCCCGCGCGTACGACGCGTTCGTCCTGGCAAGGAAGATGTCGCAGCGGACGCCGGAAGAGGTCGCGTCGCGCGCCAAGGCCATGGCCGAGGCGGCGCGGAACGCGGCGCTCGTTCCCATGCGGACGGCGGAGACGTGCGTGCGCGTGCTCGCGGATCTCGTGGCGGTGGCGACGCGCGGCAACGACAACGCCGCGAGCGACGCCGGCGTTGCGGCGTGGCTCGCGCGCTCGGGGGTCGAGGGGGGCGCGCTCAACGTGGCGATCAATCTCCCCGAGCTCGGGGAGGCTGATCGCGCCGACCTCGAGGAGCGTATGGCGCGCGCGCGTCGAGAGGCGTCGGAGCTTCACCGGACGTGCGTGGAAGCGGTAGAGCGGCGCATCCAGGCCTCGATGGCGTCTTCGTGATGCCGTCGCGGCCTTACTGCAGCTAGTTCCGAGCTAAGGAGACGCGTGGACCGTAGCCTCGCCATCAAGAAGCGCGCTCAGGCGCTCGTGCAGAAGGGGCAGGTCGACGCCGCCCTCGCCGAGTTCGAGAAGCTCTTCGAGACCGGCGACCGGGATCCGTACGACTTCATCACCGTCGCGGATCTCCTGGCCAAGCGTGGCGCCATGCAGGAGGCGGTTCGCCGCTACCGTCAGGCCATCGAGGAATACGGCAAGGCGGAGCTCTACAAGAACGCGATCGCCGTCTGCAAGAAGATCCTCCGGATCTCGAAAGAAGATCTCCAGATCCATCGGTCCCTGGGCGAGCTCTACTCCAAGGAAGGGCTCTACGGCGACGCTCAGATCCACTATCTCGAGTTCGCCGAAGGCTCGATCCGCCGCCACGAGTTCGAAGCCGCGCTGAACGCCGTCGAGCAGGTCGTCCTCCTCTCGCCGGACAACGACGACCTGTCCGAGAAGCTCGTCACGATCGCGATGAAGGCGGACCTCCCGGAGCGAGGCGGGAAGGAGCTCCTCCGCCGCGCCGACCGGATGGAGCAGCGCGGGCTCATGTCGCAGGGGGCAGAGCTCCGCGAGCGCGCCTCGACGCTCGCCCCAGGGCTCGTGACGGAATCCGCCTCCAAGGAACCGGAGTCCGCCTCGGCCGAGATGCCTCCGGCGCAAGCGCACGCCGGCCAGGTGGAGCTCGAGCGGAGCGCCCCGCCGCTGCCCTACAACACGGCGGCCCCCACGGGATTCGGCGATGCGCCTCCCGCGGAGTCCACGCCGCCGCTCGTGCTCGAGAGCGCCAACGGCTCGCGCTACGAGGGATCCGCCGCGTTCACGCCTGCGGCGTCGGCCGCCGCACCGCCGGCCGCCGCACCGCCGGCAGCCGCGGAAGCTCCGGTCGCGGCAGCGTCGACGGCCGAAGCTCCCGCCGGTCCGGACCGGCACGAAGCGATGGCGGCGGAGCATCTCCGCGCGGGGCAGATCGAGCCGGCCGCCGAGGAGTTCTGGAAGGGAGCCGAGCTCGCGTTCTTCCGGTCCGACCTGGCGCGCGCTCGCGCGCTCCTCGAATCACTCCTTCAGATCCGGCCCAATCACGAACCCGCGCTCCGTCGGATGGTCGACATCACGTCGCAGGCGGATGACTCCGCAGTGGAAGCCAAGGCGCGCTTCGATCTCGGTGAGCTCTACCTCGGACAGCAGGAGTGGGGCCTCGCGCGCGCGGAGTACATGCGCGCCCTCGAGCTGGACTCGTCCAACGACCGCGCGCGCATGCGCGTGGCCCGCATCGACGCCATGAACGGAGAGGTCACCGGATCGCCGGTCGATCTCGACAACCTGCCGCACCAGAAGCCGGCGGCCTCAGTGCGCGTGCGCGACGACCAGCCCGCCCCGACCGACAGCCTGGTCGACCTCGAGGAGATCATCGACGAGTTCAAGGCGGGCGTGAGCAGCACCATCTCGGGCGAGGACCACGAGAGCCACTACGATCTCGGCATGGCGTACATGGAGATGGGGCTCTACGACGAGGCGGTGAGCGAATTCCAGATCGCGTCGAAGGGAAGCGCGATCGAGCTCAAGTGCCTCGAGATGATCGCGCTCTGCTATCTCGAGAAGAACGAGCCCACGGCCGCCGCCAAGGAGCTGAAGCGCGCGCTCGAGCTGCCCGGCCACGGCCCGGACGAGACGATCAGCATCCGGTACAATCTAGGCATGGCGCTCGAACGGCTCGGAAACCTGGACAAGGCTCTGCAGTACTTCGAGGAGGTGTATCTCCTCAACGTCGACTTCTTCAAGGTGGCGACCAAGGTGCGGGAGCTGAAGCAGCGGATCGCGGCCGGGGGGTCCTAGTGCCCGCTTCGATCGTCGATCTCCACATGCACTCCACGGCATCGGACGGCTCCCTTGCGCCTGCGGACGTCGTCGCGCTGGCCCACCGAAACGGCGTCAAGATCATCGCGCTCACCGATCACGACTCGATTGCAGGACTCCCGGTCGCTCTCGAGGGGGCCCGCGAGACCGGAATCCGGGTCATCCCCGGCATCGAGCTCTCCGTGACCGAGCAGAACATGGACGTCCACCTCCTCGCCTACGGCTTCGATCCCTCGGACGCCCGCATGCTCGAGGCGATCGGCCGTTATCGCGTGTCGCGCCACGAGCGCGCGCGGAAGATCCTGACCCGCCTGAAGGGGCTCGGCATCCGGATCCCGATGGAGGAGATCGAGGAGATCGCGGGGGGCGGCGCCATCGGCCGGCCGCACGTGGCCGAGGCGCTCATGATGAACGGTCACGTCGAGACGTTCCACGAGGCCTTCCAGCGCTACCTGGGGCACCACGCGCCCGCCTACGTGGCCAAGCACACGGTCTCGCTCGAGGAGGCGGTGGAGGTGGTGCGCGACGCGGGGGGCGTCACCGTCCTCGCCCATCCCGGCACGCTCAACCGCGACGCGTGGATCCCGGGTCTCGCACGGCGCGGCCTCGACGGGATCGAGGTCTGGCACTCGAAGCACGGCCCCGCGGAGATCAATCGCTACCGGGAGGTCGCGCGGGCGCACGGCCTCCTCATGACGGGCGGTTCCGACTTCCACGGGGAACGCACCCCCGACGTCTCCATCGGCAGCGTGGCGGTTCCCGAGCAGGTGATCGCCGATCTCGACGAAGCGCTCCGCGCCCGTCGCGCGCTCAGAGCCCACCCCTAAGCCGCACCGCAGGTCCGCGCTCGGACCGTCTTGCACATCCGGACCTCCATCTGGTAGCGTCACCTTTCCTCCTCGGCCCATGCGAACCGTCGTCCGAAGCGCCGTTCTCATCGCTTTCTCGGTCGCGTGCGGCTACGCGAAGTTCCTCCTGTTTCCCATTTTGTTCTTCGTGGAGATCTTCATCGTGTCGGTGTTCCTCTCCGGCTCGCTGGTCGGAGTCGCATGGGGCGCCTGGGTGGGCGCCGTGGCGGGGACCGTCTTCAGCCTGGTGAATCCGTACGGAGTGCCGCATCCCTGGGTGATGGCGGCGCAAGTGCTCTCGGACGCCCTCGTCGGGGCCGCCGGCGGAATGGCCGGACGGTGGCTTCTTCACGGGGAAGACGAAGCGCCGCTCGGCGCGCGCTCCCGGACCGCGCTCCTCCTCGGGGCGGGAATCGTGCTGACAGCGGTCTACGACCTCCTCACGAACACGGCGCAGGGCATCGCGTACGGATCGGTACCGGCGGCCCTGGCGCTGGCGATCGTGCCGAGCCTCCAGCACATCGCATCGAACGCCGCGATCTTCGCGATCGTCGGGAATCTCGCGTTTCCCTGGCTCGCGCGCCACCCCGCCGTGGTTCGACATGCGGTCTGAGCTGCGCGCGCTCGTCCTTTTGGCCGGGCTCGCCTGCGCCCTGACGGCGACAGCGGGCGCCCAATCGGCGGCGCCGCGCGACTCGACCTCGCGGGCCGCCGCACAGGTCGATTCCACGCGCCGCGCCGCCGCGCCGGTCGATTCGACCCGCCATTCGGTCTCGTCCGCGCCGCGCGACTCGCTCACCTGGCGCGCGGCTCACCGCGATTCGCTCCGCGCCGTGGCGGCGGTGCGCGACTCCATCCGGTTCGCGCGCGCCGTTCAGGATTCCGCGCGCTCCGTCCTGGCGCGCCGCGACTCGGTCTGGGCCGATCGCGCGGGGCTCCAGTTCGAGGAGCAAAGGAAGCGCGGCGAGATTTCGCTCGAGCGCGCATGGGTCGGCCGCCGGGGAGCGATCCTGCGCGCGCTCCCGCTCGCCGGCATTCCGGTCGGCACGCTGTCGGTGCCGGACGCGGGATCCCCGATCCGCACCGAGCCTCCGGGATCGGATGGGATCGCCGCGACCGACCGGCCGCTCGTGTCGGCCATGCCCTTCGGCCTCGGCATCGTGGATCTCCCGGTCGCGCTCGATTCGCCGCGCGCGGAAGGGGAGGAGCCGCTCGACCTGCTGGAGGTGGAGGCTGCGCCCGCTCCGGGGCCGTATCGCCGGGCGGGGGAGCTCCTCGCGGATCCCCCCGCGGAGCAGGTGTTCGTCCACGCGATGCCGGGAACCGATCCGCACTACCGCCGCGCGCGAAGCGCGCTCTACTACGGAAACGGCGACGAGGGAGAGCTCGACACCGCCGCGCGCTTCGCGTCGGCCACGTTCGGGTGGGGGATCGCGGGGTCGTACGCGCGGCACGAAGCGGACGGCATCACGCCGCTCCATCACGCGAAGGCGACGCGCTACGCGTTGGCGTCCGGGCTTCCGCGCGCGCTCCACCACATGCTCTGGATCGAGGCGCGGGCGATGGAGTGGAACATCGAGGACGAGGCGGTCCGGGTCGACCCGTTCACGAGCGACCTCGTCCAGGCGGTCGGCCGCGCCGAGATCAGCCGGCGCGACGTGCTCCTCCACGGGCAGGCGGGCGGCACCGCGGCGTCGAGCGTCTGGACCGCCCAGGTCGAAGAGCTGAAGCGCACGCGCGTCGAATGGACAGGCGCGCGCCAGCGCTGGATCTTCCCGGGCGTCCAGGCGGCGTGGGATGGACACGTCGATCTCGATCCGGAGTGGTCCGTGCTGGCGCACGCCGAAGGATCGTCGCGACGGATCCGCTACGACGAGAACGCGGCACCCATCGTGGACGGCCGCCGCGAGGAGGGACGGCTCGGGCTCGCCGTCGCCCACGCGGACGCGGGGGGCGGAGCGCGGCTCGATGTCGCGTACGACGCGCGGGAGACCGCCAAGTCCTTCGCCGACGCGCGCGCGTCGCTCTGGACCGAGCGCGGTCGGATGCGCGGCCGGGTCGATCTCGAGCGGTCGCACGAGCGGCCGAGCTGGGTCGATCTCGACACGCCCGCGAGCGCGATCGACAGCCTCGACCCGACCTTCACCCAGCGGCTCCTTCTCACGCGCTCCGGCGATCCCTCGCTCGAGCCGAGGCGGCTCACGGGCGGGCTCGCGCGCGGCGCGCTCGAGCTCGGCCCAGATCTCGCGGTAACGCTGGAGGGGAGCGCGCGGTACGTGGAGGATGACTTCGGCTGGACGCTGACGCGCGTCGCGACTCCGGAGACGCTCCTCGTCGACACGCGGGCCGCCGTTCGCGGGAGCGGCTGGGTTTCCTATGTGGGGGCCGGCCTGCGCGCCCGCACGGGTCCCGCGCGCTGGCGTGCGTTCGGCTGGGCGCGCGGCGGGCCGGATGGCCTCGGCCCGAGGTCGGGTGTCGTCCCGCGCCTGGGGGCCGACCTTGCCGCGGACATCAGGGTCACGTTCTTCGAAGGCGATCTCCCGCTCGAGCTGGGGGTGCGAGGGCACGCGCTCGGCAGGAGCCACGGCACGATCGAAGCCGCCGGCTCCTTCACCGCCGACCTCGCGCTGCGCGCCGACTTCGGGCCTGCCGGCGGATTTCTCGAGATGATGAACGTCTTCGACCGCGCCGTGCCCAGCTCGGTGATGGAGCTCTCGACGGGGCAAGCGGCCCCGCTTCCGGGACGCGCGTTCCACATCGGCCTCGTCTGGTACCTCTTCGACTAGGAGCGCGGCCGTGTGGGGACGGGAGATGAGGGCTGGGCTCGCGTTCGTTCTGGTGTCGCTCCTGGTCGGCACGCTCGTCCGCGACTGGCAGCGGGATCATCGCGTCCGGTTCGAGGATCTGGTCGCGGATCTGGAGCGCGATGCATCGAGCGTCAACCCCGCGCCGCGGGCCGACACATCCCTGGCCGCGGCTCCGCTCGCCGCCAAACCGCCCCGCGCCCGCCTCGCACCGGAGCCGGTACTCCGTCCGGGGGGCATCGAGATGGATCGTGCGACCGCCTCGGACTGGGAGCGGCTTCCGGGCATCGGCCCCTCCCTCGCCGCGCGCATCGTGGCGGATCGCGCCGAGCGAGGACCCTTCCGGACGCCTGAAGGGCTCCTTCGCGTGCGCGGCATCGGTCCCCGCACCCTCGAGCGCATCCGCCCCTACCTCGCGCCAGCACCGGTCGATTCCGGCTCGCCGATCGCAAACTGAGCAGGGCAATCCGCACGGTTCCGAGCCACCGCCGGGGCGGCGCGCGGCAAAACGCCGCACGACGGTCCTGCTAATCGCCGTTCCCCGCGTCCGATCGCGCGTCGCGCCCGGCGATTGCACGGACGTGGCACCGGTCTTGCGAATCGAACATCCGCCTATTCCCGCGCTCTCGGCGGGAACCCACCACAACCACGCTCGAACGACATTGAGGGGACCACCGTGCAGCAGGAGAACATCGGCCTCAAGCTGCTGGAAGCGCGTCTCATTACGCCCGACGCCCTGCAGAAGGCCCAGCTCCAGATCAAGACCGGAGGCGGGAATCTGGCCGGCGCTCTCGTCAAGATCGGCGCCATTGCAGAAGACGATCTCGCCAAGTTCCTCTCCGAGTTCTATGGAGTCCCGTCGATCGACCTCAGCAACTTCAATCCCGATCCATCGCTGACGAGGATCCTTCCCTCGGACGTCGCGAACAAGTTCCAGGCGGTTCCGATCTCCCGCTCCGGTCGCCGCCTCACGGTGGCCATGGCGAATCCCGCCAACATCTTCGCGATCGACGACATCAAGTTCATCACCGGCTGCGAGGTGCAGCCGTGCGTCGCGCCGGAATCGGCCATCAAGAAGGCGATCGACAAGGCCTACGACTCCGCCGCGACGTTCGAGAGCGTCATGCGCGGCCTCGACGACGAGATCGAGGTTCTCGAGGACCAGACGGACGACGTCCCGGACGTGTCGCTCCTGGGCGAAGCGGAGCAGGCGCCCGTCGTGAAGCTGGTCAACTCGCTCATCACCGACGCGGTCCGTAAGGGCTCGAGCGACATCCACATCGAGCCCTACGAGAAGTCGCTCCGCGTCCGCTTCCGCATCGACGGCACGCTCTACGAGATGATGTCGCCTCCGTTCCGGATGAAGGCGGCGGTCACCTCGCGCCTCAAGATCATGGCCGATCTCGACATCGCGGAGCGCCGCGTGCCGCAGGACGGCCGCATCAAGCTCCGCCTCCTGGGCCGGAACATCGACCTTCGCGTCTCGACCCTCCCGACCATCTTCGGCGAGAAGGTCGTGATGCGAATCCTGGACAAGGGCAACCTCAACATCGACTTGAGCAAACTCGGCTTCCAGGACCAGGCGTTCAACGACTTCACGAAGGCGATCACCATGCCGTACGGGATGGTGCTCGTGACGGGGCCGACGGGAAGCGGCAAGACGACCTCACTCTACTCCGCGCTCTCCAAGATCAACGTGCCGGACGTCAACATCATGACGGCGGAGGACCCGGTCGAGTACAACCTCGAGGGGATCAACCAGGTCCTCGTCAACGAGGGGGTCGGGCTCACGTTCGCGGCGGCGCTCCGCGCGTTCCTGCGCCAGGACCCCAACATCGTGATGGTGGGTGAGATCCGCGACCTGGAGACCGCGTCGATCGCCGTCAAGGCGGCGCTCACCGGGCACCTGGTCCTCTCCACGCTCCACACCAACGACGCCCC
>Ga0111539_10000608_pt1 | contig 46341 bp, 47 predicted proteins | sample RhiMethybrSRZTD1_FD_79667 | JGI IMG/M metagenome (GOLD analysis project Ga0111539, IMG submission 79667) | Populus rhizosphere microbial communities from Tennessee, USA - Rhizosphere MetaG P. TD hybrid SRZTD1 (version 2) (version 2) | ecosystem: Host-associated > Plants > Roots > Rhizosphere >... | reverse complement strand
CGCAGCGTCCCTCATCAGCTCGTCGGCGCGGCATGCGTCGACGAATGGCCCGAAGAGCAGGATCTGGTCGCTTTCGTAGGCGCGGCCGCGGAGGATCCTCCAGCCGTCGCACGCCGCCTGGGCGCTGAGCTCCTCGACCAGACGGCTCTTCCCGATGCCGGCTTCCCCGAGAACCGCGATCAAGTGACCTGATCCTGCTTCCGCCTGGCGAAGCGCCGCCTGGATGTGGGCCAGGGGCGCCTGACGACCGACCAGCGGTGTCTCTGCAATCTGCGTATCGAGCCCCGTCCGCGCCGAGGATCGTGCGGTCGTGCCGGCGAGCGGCCCTCCGACGATCGCGCGCTGACGGAGGATTTCTTGGTAGAGCTGCTTGGTCTCGAGCTCGGGCTCGACGCCCAGCTCGCGCTGCAAAACGGTCACGCACTGCTGATATTGGCGAAGCGCGGCCGCGCGCTGGCCAAGCTGGCCATGTAGTCGCATGAGCGTGCGATGCACCGTCTCCTGGAGGGGATCGATCTTGAGGAGCTGACGCGCGGTCACCACGGCTGACGCGAGGGCGCCGGCCTTGCGCTGACGGGCGAGTCCCTTCGCCAGTGCCTCGACCGCCAGCTCGCGCAGCCGCTCTCGCTCCTCCATCAGCCACGCCTCGAACGGCTCCTCGTCGACACTGAATCCCTCGAGAAGGTCGCCGCGATAGTAGAGCGCGGCTTCCTCCAGTGCGGTCGGCGCGTCCTCCCCCGCCAGGCGGGTAAATGTCGCGACGTCGAGCTCCACTGCGGTGGGATCGAGCGATACCGTTTGCCCCTGGATCCGGATGGCTCCAGCGGCGTCGCCGAGGGTCTTCCGGATCTCGTAGAGGGCCTGTCGCAAGCTTGCGCGCGCCTGCTCGTCGCGCATGGCACCCCAGAGCAGCGCCGCCAGCTTGTCGCGGAGATGCGCTCGGCCAAGAGGCAGGGCGAGATAGGCCAGGAGAGCCTGCGCCTTCTGGGTGCGGAAGGTCACAGGCAACCCGGGCTCGAGCCGAACCTCGAAACCTCCGAGGAGATTCAAACGCAACCGGGTCATCGCGGCGACTCGTGTGAGTGGATCGAAGCTAGCACCACTCCGCGGCCGCGCCAAGGCTCTGCTGATGCAGTTTTTTACGGTCCGGTTGACGACTTGTGCACGCTCACCCGCCTACAACAGGAGGTGAGGAGGGCTCATCATGAAGATTGCGACTGCGCTTACCATCTTGGCGGCGCTTCTTGTCGTCACCATGTCGCATCGGGCGTCGAGCGAGGGGAGACCGCGCGCTATGAGCCGGGCCGTTCTCGATGGCGTGGAGCTCGAGTACGAGATCCGAGGGGGCGGTGCGCCGGTCGTGCTCGTGCACGCCGGGGTCTTCGCCGCGTGGTACCAACCGCTGCTGAACGAGCTGACCCCGACCGGCCGGTATCGTGTGCTGACCTACAACCGCGTCGGCTATGGGGGCAGCAGCCGCCTGGCGGGATCCGTCAGCCTCGCCCAGCAGGCCGGCCACCTCGCCGCACTCATGCGCCACCTGGGAATACAGCGGGCGCATCTCATCGGTCATTCCTCGGGCGCGAATATCATCCTGCAGCTCGCCCTGGACGCTCCCGAGCTGGTCGGTTCGCTCGCCGTGCTGGAGCCGGCGCTTCCGGTCGAGGAGGCCGGATCGGAGCGCCTCCTCTCGACGCGAGCGTTCATGGCTCCGGTCATCGAGCGCTATCGCGCCGGCGACAAGGCGGGCGCCGTCGATGGCTTCATGCGTGGCGTCACGGGACCGAATTATCGGACCACCCTCGACCGGGTGCTGCCGAGCGCCTTCGAGGAGGCCGTCGCTTCCGCCGACACGTTCTTCGGTCAGGAGCTGCCCGCGGTCCGGCAGTGGTCGTTCCGGCGCGAGGACGCACGGCGGATCACTCAGCCCGTGCTGGCCGTCGTCGGAGAGAAGAGCAAGCAGCAGTCGTCCATCTGGGACGCTCGACAGACCATGCTGCTAACGTCGCTGCCCAATGCCGAAGGATTCGTCCTCCCCGGCGCCACGCATCTGCTGTATGTGGAAAACCCGCGTGCCATGGCTGAGCGCCTGGCGACGTTTTTTGCCCGTCACCCCGTGAAAACGCCGTGACTCAGTCAGCGCGAACGGTTACCTGCGTGCGCCGGCCGTCGGCGGCGGCCGCGCTCAGACTTGTTTCCCGCAGGACCAGTGGAAGGAGGAGAAGCAGGAACACGATCGAGAACAGGATCCCGAGCGCGGACAGGATCGACGGCAGGCCCCAGGCATCGATCCCATAGCCGACGAGGGGGCCCAGCAACGCGAAGGCGGCTCGAGTCCCGAGCTGCGCCATGGAAATCACGGTCGCGCGGAACGCGGAGGTCGTCCGCTCGTTCAGCGCATTCAGGAAGAGCACAGAGCCGAGGCCGCGGCTGATCTGGCCGAGGAGTCCGAGCACGATCCCGGCCCAACCGAAGAGCGCCGCCATGCCCACACACGCGATGACCGGTAGCACGCCGACGGCCGTGAGCAACGACCGCCGACCGTATCTGGCACTCGCGAGCGCCGCAGACTTTCCAGCGAAGCCGTAGGCCAGATTGTACGCGGCGTACAGCACGCCGAAATAGACCAGAGGCACGCCGCTGTCGTGCCAGTATTTCTGGTGCGTCCACACCATCACGAGCCCGGCGGTTCCTGCGACGACCAGATTGAGGAACACGAGCCGCGTCGCGGCGTCTCGCACCAGGAGCGTAGAGACGACCGCCTTGAGGTCTTCGGAGCGTTTCTTACTCTTCTCCACGACCCGGGACGGCTCGGTGATACCCAGCACCAGCAGCATCGGGATCCAGCTCAGGATCGCGTTCGCCCACAGCAGATGTCCATAAGACAGCATCACGATCACGCCGCCCAGCAGCGCGCTCACGGCCGCGCCGGTCTGTCCGGCGAACTTCATGTTTCCGAGGACGGACGTGCCCCGGGAGCTCTCGCCGGCGGCCGCGAGATGCGAGTCGTACAGGAGCGCCACATCGCCGCCCGAGATCATGCTGAGGGCGATCCCCATCGTCAGGTGGTAGAAGAGGAAGCCCTCGTACGTGCTCCACAGCGGCAGCAGCGAAAAGCTGACGGCTTTGAGCGCCGAGCCCAGGAGCAGCGTCTTCTTTCTTCCCCAGAGGTCCGAGAGCAGCCCCGACGGCACTTCGCCGCAGAGAATCACGATCGCGAATACGGCTTGCAGCTCCATGAACTGCCGCATGGTGATCCCCTGTGTCAGGAGATAGGGCACCCACACGGGGATCACGATCATGAACGGATCGAAGAACGAGAAGGCGTAGAGGAGCGGGATGTTCTTCTTCATGGGCGATCGCTCCCGCGCGACCGTCAGCTCCGCCCGGTCGGCGGCACCGCTTCCATCCACTGGACGAAGCGCCAGCGGTGGCCCTCGAGGTCGAGCGCCTCGTAGGCGCGATAGTCTCGGGCATGGTCGCGCGGCCCGCGTCCGATCTGCGCGCCGGCACCGCGCGCGCGCTCGTAGTGCGCGTCGATGTCGTCCACGTACACGCTGATGTAGCCGCTCGCGCTCCCGGCAGTCCTTGGGCTGACCGCGCCGTGAGCGCCCTGCGTGCCGATCCCGATCACGCTGCCGCCGAACTCGACGTTGGCGTGGTGGATCACGCCGTCCGCGCCCTCCATCCGCGTTGACCGGATCTCGCGGAACCCGAACGCGCGCTCCAGGAACGCGAGCGCACCGCGGATGTCTTCATAGGGAACCTGGGGAACGATCGCGGGTCGGGACCTGGGCTCCACTTCCTGCCGGATCGCCGCCATGAGCGCCGCCTTTCCCCGGTCGAGCGCCGCCGGCTCGAACGCGGCGTCGCGCCGCAGCTTCCTCGCCAGTTCGACCGGCTTCATCGTGATCTCTTCCTTTCTTTCCCCTTCGGCTCGAGTAGTTCGCGCAGATGCGCGCGGGCACGGTTGAGTCGGGATCGCACCGTGCCGATGGGCAGCTCGAGCGCCTCGGCCACGCTCTGGTACGGGAGCTCCTCCCATGCGAAGAGCAGGAGCGCCGCGCGCTCGTCATCCGGCAGCGCTTCGATCGCCTCGGCGACGCGCGGGAACAGCACGCGGGCGTCGAGCGCGGCGGCGCTCGCGCGCCGGTCCGTCACCTGGCTGCCCACGACCATCCGCGCATTGGCGCGCAGCCTCCGGGCCTCGCCGCGCCGGTGCTTGAGCAACAGGTTCGAGCCGATCCCGTAGAGCCAGGGCAAGGCACTTCCGCGCGACGGGTCGAACGCCTTGCGCCGCTCGAATGCGATCCGGAACAGCTCGCCGACCAGCCCTTCCGCGACCCTGGCGCCCACCCGGCGGCCCAGGAAGCGCAGCAGGGCGGCGGCGTGGCGGTCATAGATCTCCCCGAAGGCCTCGGGCTCACCCAGCGAGCGGCCGATGACCTCCGCATCCGAGAGTGCGCCCATCACCCACTCTTTCCCGATCCGGGTATTCGGTTCCCAGCGCACCCGTCGCCGGTTGACCCCCCGGCGGGGGCCATCTAGTCTCCCCTTAGCCCCTTGGGAGGCCGAGATGCCGTGTCCCCGGTGCCAGCACGAGAATAGATCGGACGCCAGGTTCTGCGATCGGTGCGGTACGCCGCTGGCGCCCTCCGCCGGCAGCGCCGAGCCCGCTCCGTCGTATTCGGACCTGCGACGCTCGCTGACCGAAGCGGTCGAGCAGCAGACGGCCACCGGCGAGATTCTGCGCGCGATCAGCACCTCTCAGACCGACGTCGCGCCGGTGTTCGAGTCGATCTGCAACAGCGCGGCGCGGCTCTGCAGCGCCGATCTCGCCGGCTTGTTTCGCGTGGCCGATGGGCAGGTGCAGGAGGTCTCGTCGTGGTCGCGTCTGGCCCCGGAGTTCCAGGACATGATGCGCCGAACCTTTCCGAGGCCGCTGGACGGGACGACGTATATCGGACGCGCCATCCTGGAGCGGCGAATCGTTCACGTGGCCGATATGGCGGATCCGGCGGCGCTGCAGTCGGCGACGGGAACTCAGCGCTTCGGGTTCCGGGGCCAGCTGACGGTTCCCATGCTCCGGGGCGGTGAGCCGATCGGCGGTATCACGGTCGTCCGCAGAGAGCCGGGACTGTTTTCCGACGCCCAGGTTCAGCTGCTCACCACCTTCGCCGACCAGGCGGTGATCGCCATCGAGAGCGTCCGCCTGCTCACTGAGCTCCAGACACGAACAGCGCAGCTGACGCAGTCGATCGGAGAGCTCAAGGCGCTCGGCGAGGTCGGGCAAGCCGTCAGCTCGACGCTCGACCTCGATGCGGTGCTGCGCACCATCGTCGCGCACGCCGTTCAGCTTTGCGGGATGGACGGCGGCGTGGTGTTCGAGTACGACGCCGCCGCCGAGGAATTCGTCCAGCGGGGGGCGACGGAGACCGGCGGTACGCTGGCGGAAGCCCGGCGCAACACACGGTTTCGGAAGGGAGAGGGAGCGCTCGGGCGGACGGCTGTCACGCTGGAGCCGGTGCAGGTGCCCGACATCACCGTCCCGGGCGCGTACGAGAGCCGATTGCGCGAGAATCTGATCGCGTCGGGCATCCGGGCGATCCTGGCCGTGCCGATGGTCCGCGAAGACCGGCTGATGGGCTGCCTCGCCGTCACGCGAAACCATCCGGGGCCATTCCCGGCCGAGACGATCGAGCTGCTTCGGACGTTCGCGACCCAGTCGGCGTTGGCGATCCAGAACGCGCGGCTGTTTCGCGAGGTCGCCGACAAGAGCCGGCAGCTCGAGGTCGTCAGTCAGCACAAATCGGAATTCCTCGCGAACATGTCCCACGAGCTGCGCACGCCGCTCAACGCGATCATCGGGTTCTCCGAAGTCCTGCTGGACCGCCTGTTCGGCGAGGTGAATGCCAAGCAAGAGGAATATCTCAAGGACATTCACGCGTCGGGGCAACATCTGCTCTCGCTGATCAACGACATCCTCGATCTCTCGAAGATCGAGGCGGGGCGGATGGAGCTGGATCTGACGGAGTTCGACCTGCCCACGGCGTTCGAGCATGCTCTGATGCTCGTGCGTGAACGGGCCGGGCGGCGGGCGATCACGCTGCACACGAGCATCGATGGTCGGCTCGGTGCGGTTCAGGCCGACGAGCGAAAGGTGCGGCAAGTCGTGCTGAACCTGTTGTCGAACGCGATCAAGTTCACGCCGGAGGGCGGGCGCATCGACGTCGGCGCCGTGTCGAAGGCGGGATTCGTGGAGGTGTCGGTCAGAGACACCGGCATCGGCATCGCGCCGGAGGATCACGAGGCGGTGTTCGAAGAATTCCGCCAGGTCGGAACGGCCTCGAAGAAGGTCGAGGGCACGGGGCTGGGACTCTCCTTGTGCCGAAGGTTCGTGGAGCTCCACGGCGGGCGGATCTGGGTCGAGAGCGAGCTCGGCGCCGGCTCCACGTTCACGTTCACGATTCCCGCGCGCTCGCGCGCTTGACTTCGGCGGTGCAGGGAGCGATCGTGGCGCCCTGCCGGAAGTGACGACCTAACCGAGAACGTGTCGGCTCCGCGAGGGAAAGCGCATGAAGAGCCATCGCATGCTCATGGTCCTGTTGGCCACGGCTTCGATCACCATCGTCGTCGCGTTGGCGCCGCTCGTGCGCGCCGCGGACACTCCGCGTCGAGGCGGCGTCCTGCTGGCCGCGATAGCCGCCGACGCGCCGAGTCTCGATCCGCACCAGGAAGAGACGTTCGCCACGCTGCACCTGGTGGCGCCGTGCTACAGCACCTTGCTGCAGATCGATCCCTACAACTATCCCAAGGTCATCGGCGATCTCGCGACCGAGTGGAAGATCGCGGCAGACGGGCTCACGTACACGTTCAAGATCCGCCAGGGCGTGCGATTCCACGACGGCTCGCCGTTGACGGCGGCGGACATCAAGGCGACCTACGAGAAGATCGTGTTTCCGCCTGAGGGTGTCCGAAGCATCCGCAAGAACGCCTATGCGGCGGTCACCACGATCGACGCCCCGGATGCGACCACGATCGTGTTCAAGCTCAAGCATCCTTCGGCTTCGCTGCAGGACAACCTGGCGTCGCCCTGGAACGTGATCTATCCCAAGAAGTACCTCGACAAGGACCCGAACTACTTCAAGACGAACATCGTCGGGTCCGGGCCCTTCAAGTTCAAGAGCCACACCCGCGGATCCACGTTCGAGGGTGAGCGGAACCCCGACTACTTCATCAAGGACCGGCCCTATCTCGACGGCTACAAGTTCTTCGTCAGCACGGAGACGTCGGCGCGCGCGGCGGCGATTCGCTCCGGACGCGCCTACGTCGAGTTCCGCACGCTTCCGCTGTCAGAGGTGGAGGCGATTCGCAAGCAGCTCGGCGACAAGGTGGTCGTTCAGGACACGCCGGCCACCGGTATCTTCGGCATCGCGGTGAACCAGACGATCAAGCCCTTCAACGACGAACGTGTCCGCAAGGCGCTGACCTTGGGCCTCGATCGCTACACCGCCAGCCGCGTGCTCTACCCGATCGCGAGCCTCAAGGACGTCGGTGGGCTGATGCGCCCGGGGACACAGTGGGCGATGTCGGACGCCGAGCTGCAGAAGTTTCCGGGCTTCGGCAAGGACATGGAGAAGAATCGCGCCGAGGCCAAGCGCCTCCTGGCCGAGGCCGGCTATCCCAACGGGCTCAAGGTGGTGTTGAAGAACCGGAACGTCCGGGTTCCGTACGTCGACTTCGGCACGTTCGTCATCCAGGAGTGGCGCAAGATCGGCGTCGAGGCCGAGCATCGGCCGCTCGAGTCGGCTTCGTGGTTCGCTGACGGCCGAGACACCGGCGCCTTCGAGCTCATCGTCAGCCCCTCGTTCAATTTCATGGACGACCCCGACCAGTTCCTCGAGCGCTACACCACGGGCGACAGCAACAACTGGGGACGATTCTCCGATCCGCGGATCGACGACCTTTTCTCGCGCCAGGCCCGAGCGCTGGACCCGAAAGAGCGTAAGAGGCTCATCTTCGAGATCGAGAAGATCGTGCTCGGACAGGTCTACTACATCCCGGGCATCTGGTGGGCGCGGACCGTGGTGCACCTGGCGAAGATGAAGAACTACGTGGCGCCCCCGAATCACTACTCGAACCAGAAGCTGCAGGACGTGTGGCTCAGCGAGGACTGAGACCGCCGAGCTAGATCTGCTCGCCCTTCTGAAGGTCGAGCAGCAGGTTGAGCACCAGGCCTTCGACGACCTTGTCGAAGGCCGCCATGGTGCTTTCCTCGGCCGCCAGGCCCGCCGGTGCGTCGGCATCGCCGATGGTGGTGTGGATGGCGTGCCGGTAGACCTTGGTCACAGCCTGCTTGCCGGGCGCTCGAAACGTCGCCGTCATGATGTAGCCGTCCGTCACGTGGGAGCCCTTGGCGCCGAACGTCAGCCCGGTGAGGGCGCCTTTACCCGCGGCGTCGCCGGTGTCGGCGACGTTGTCGAGCACGATCTTGAGCTCATTGACGCCGTCCTTGGGCTGGTCGACCAGCGCCGAAAACAGATTGCTCTTTTCCACGACGCCCCGAACGGATTTCGTGGCGGTCGATGTCCCCGCGCTGCTCGGCTCGCCGTTACGGTGAAACGCGACCAGCAACGCGACCGGCCTGCGCTCGGATCGGGACAGCAGGTCGCCATCGCCGACCTTGGGCAGCGTTGGGTCGACGTACGATTTGACGGAGAAACAGCCCGTTACCGCGACCATCAGCATCAGGCACGTCGCGACCGCGCGCGTTGTCATCAAGCGCCCTCCTCCTCGAGCCGCCTGCGATGTTTGACGGAGCTCCCGTGACAGGACCGTCACGACGCAGGGTAAGTCAATGCCGGTCTACCGCCAAAGTTCTCTCGGCACGAGAGTGGAATATCGCGCTTCCGTTCCGGCGGTAGGGTAGAATCCGCGGCGTAACTGAGACCTATGAAGCGCTTTGAATCACACCAGCGCAGCAGCGCTGATAGGTCCTGAGCCGCTCGGCGGCGACGAGGGAGACATGGCGCAGCCCACGCGACTGCAAGATTTGCTGACTCGGATCGATCCAGCCCGTCGTCGAGCACTGGTTCACAGGCTGAAGGGCCAGCGGACGAGGCCGATCGACGCACACCGAGACTGGTACGAGCTGGCCCTGTGCGTGCTGCTCGAAAGTCGCGGGCGTTTGGCGAGAAGCCGAGATGCCCTGAAGCGCTCCAATCAGAGACTCATCCGCACGGCCGATCGGCTCTCGGCGTGCGCTGCTTCGGCGCTGAACGCTCGAGAGTGAAGCGAGTCGGCGTCATCGGCTGCGGCGCGATCGGGCGCCCCGTCGCACGGGCGCTGCTCGCCGGAACGGCCGGGTCGCATTCGCTGGCGGCGGTGCTCGCGCGCACTCGGCGGGAGCTCGATGGGTTCCTCGTGACCGACGACGCCGACAAGTTCCTGGCGGCCGGCCACGACCTGATCATCGAAGCAGGCGGCCCTGCGGCGTTTCGCGCCCTGGTGCCCGCGGCGCTCGAGCGGTGCGAGGTATGGGCGGTGAGTCCGCTCCCTCTGGCCGACGCCGTCCTCGAGCGCGAGATCCGTCGCATCTCGGCGTCCACGGGACACGCGCTGCGCATCGTGCCGGGTGCGCTCGCCGCCTTCGACGGCATCGCGACCGCCATGGCCGGGGGCCTGGAGCGCCTGGACGTCTTCATCGATCTCGGCGTCGGCGAGTCGTCTGAGCCGGAGCTCTTGTTCGAGGGCACCGCGCGGGAAGTTGGGCTCCGCTTTCCCGAGGGCGTCAACGTCGTGATCGCGGCGGCCCTGGCCGGCCCTGGGCTCGACGCCACGAACGTGCGCGTCATGCGGCCCCCGCGGGGTAGCGCTGGCCGCACGATGGGCTTCACGGTCCGCTCGCGAGCTGGCGTGTTCGAGCTGATCGCCCGGCCGCGCGTCGTCCGCGCGGAGGACATCCATACCGTCGCGGCGAGCCTACTGGCGATGCTGCGCCGCGAGAACGCGGGCATCGTCGTCGGGTGAGCGCTCGGGGCTAGCCGTGCAGCAGGCCCTCCACGCAGGTCACCGCGTGGCCTCCGAGCCAGATGGTGCTGCCGTCGAGCTCGACGGCGACCCGGCCGTCACGACCGAGGCACCGGCCCTGACCGGCGACGTAGCGGCGCGACTGGAGCACACGGTCGCGCCGTACGAGCGCCGCCACGCACCCGTTGCCGCTGCCGCACACCGGGTCTTCGGGGACGCCGTCGCCCGGCGCGAACGAGCGAACCTCGAGGTCGCCGCCGGCGCCGACGGCATGCAAGCCGAACACGTTGACCCCGGTGATGCCGATCGAGTTCAGCGCGGCGAGCTTACCCATGTCTGGAGCGAGCGCAGCGACGATGTCGGCGCTCGGTAGCTGCAGGGTGAACCACACCGGGCCGACGTCGATGATGGAGGCGCGCTGGATATCGGCCGTCTTCACGCCCAGCCCCTCCGCGGCCGCAGCCACCTGCGACGCGTTTGGTTCGCGGAATCGAGGCTCGGGTAGCGCGAAGAACAGCCGCTCGCCGTCGATCTTGATGTCGATGAGCCCTTTTCCGCATTCCTGTACCAGGCGGCCCGCAGTCTTGGGCTTGAGGCCGTGGCGTAAGACGGCGTGCGCCGAGCCGATGGTCGGATGGCCGGCGAAGGGGAGCTCCCGCTTCGGCGTGAAGATGCGCAGGCGATAGTCCGCCCGCTCGTCGGTCGGCGCACAGACGAACGTCGTCTCCGACAGGTTCGTCCAACCGGCGATCGCCTGCATGTCGCCGCTCGGCACGCGGTCGCCATCGAGCACGACCGCGACCGGGTTGCCCTTGAACGGCACGGCGGTGAACACGTCGACTTGCTGGAAGGCGAGCGCTGTCATAGCAAGCTCCTTTTCGCTGATCCGACACGTCTCACGCTCGCAATCTAGCAGGCCGCCCCCGACAATAACAGTTACAGATCGCGGGATATTCGACCATAACAGTTACTTGTCGCGAGTGCTCCCGCGTGCGACCATGACCGCGCCATGGCGCCGAGAGCACCAGGAGACGGGCGGCGAGCGCGTTCAGCGGCGCCGTATCGGTACGAGGAGACCGCGCGGTTCATCACGGACCTGGTGGACCACGGCATGCTGATCCCGGGCGCCCGGGCCCCGTCGCTTCGTCAGATCACCAGGCAGCGTCGCGTCAGCCTCTCCACGGCACTGCAGGCGTATCGAGTGCTCGAGGACCGCGGCATCTTGCAGGCCCGGCCACAGTCGGGTTTCTATGTGGCCAAGGGTGGGCCGATTCTGCTGGAGACGCCGACGATCTCCCGGCCGCCGCAGAGGGCCTCTACCGTCGCTGTCGCCGGCGTCGTGCCGAAGCTCCTCGAGTACGCCACCGATCCGGACCTCGTCCCGCTGGGTTGCGCGATTCCCGACGCGAAGCTCCTCGCGGCGGGGCGGCTCGATCGCTTCCTCGCGCGAGCGGCGCGCGCCAAAGGCGCCGACTACAACGTCTACACCGTGCCCAAGGGAGATCTGCGACTGCGCCGGGAGATCGCTCGGCGCGCGCAGCGCTGGGGCCAGGTGCTGTCCCCTGAAGACATCGCGATCACGTGCGGGTGCAGCGAGGCGCTCTTCCTGGCCCTGCGCGTGGTCTCACGGCCCGGCGACACGATCGCCGTCGAGTCCCCGACGTACTTCGGCTTCTTGCAGGTGCTCGAGGCGCTCGAGCTCAAAGCGCTGGAGCTGCCGACCGATGCACGCAGCGGCCTCGATCTCACGGTCCTGCAGCGCGCGCTGCGAGCCGGCTCGATCAAGGCGTGTCTCTTCTCGTCGAGCTTCAACAATCCGCTGGGCTGCACGATGAGCGACGAGAGGAAGAAGGCCGTCCTGGACCTGCTCGCCCGGCACCGGGTTCCGCTGATCGAAGACGACATCTACGGCGACATCTACTTCGGCGACGAGCGCCCCAAGCCGTTCATGGCCCTCGATCCGCACGGCAGCACGATCTACTGCAGCTCGTTCTCCAAGACGATCGCTCCCGGGTATCGCATCGGCTGGATCGCCACCGGGCGCTACCTGACCAAAATCCTCGAGCGCAAATTTGCGTTCACGATGTGCGGCCCGGCGCTGCCGCAGGCCGCGATGGCCCGTTTCCTCGGGAGCGGCGGCTACGACAACCATCTGCGCCGCATGCGCCGGACGTTCAGGGACAACATCGATCGGATGATTCGCACCATCGATCGTGCGTTCCCCAGGGGCACGAGGGTGAGCCGCCCGGACGGCGGCTTCGTGCTGTGGCTCGAGCTCCCGAAGCCTCTGTCCAGCCGAGAGCTCTTCGAGGCGGCGTTGAAGAAGGGCGTGTGCTTCGTGCCGGGCGACGTGTTCTCGACGAGCCATCGCTACGACAACTGTCTCCGCGTGAGCTGCGGCTCGGCCTGGAATACTCGGATCGAAAAAGGCCTCGAGACCTTGGGCGAGCTCGCCGGCGCCTTGCTCGCGCGCCGGGGCGCTCTTCGCCGCCGCGGCGCGCCGGGCATCACGTAGCTTTCGCCGAACCGCGTACCGCTCGAGAGCTCTTTCGCGGCGATCGCGGCGGTGAGGGGCCACCCAGGCCGATCAACCGCTGCAGCTCACTCACGGCGCGCACGAAGCTATCCGCCGGCGTCGTGTCTGGATCGATGAGCCGATGGAGGCGGAAGCCGTCCTCGAGCGCCAGCAGCATCGGGCCGGCCCAGGCCGGGTCGACGGCCTGGCCACGGCCGGCGGCTCGATTCGTGGCAGCGATGATGTCGGCGACCAGGGTGCGGCGCGCGCGCAGGCGCTTGGCGAGCTCGGGACGCCGTTGCTCGGATCGGGCCACGTAGAGGATCAGCTCCATGTGGAGCAGGGGGGAGCGGCCGAGAGGATCCTGACGGCTGCGGTCCGACTCCCGGAGGGCAGCGACGAAGTCGACGGGGTCGCGGTGGCGATCCAGCAGCTCGAGATGGTGGCGCACGGATCGCTCGACGTGGTCCTCGAGCATGGCGATGATCAGCTCGTCCTTGCTGGCGAAATTGGAATAGACGGCGCCGCGCGTGAAGCCGGCGGCGGCGGCGATGGCTTCGATGCTGGCTCCGCCGATCCCTTGCTGCTCGAAAACCTCGGCGGCGGCCGCGAAGAGGCGCTCGCGCGTCACGTCGCGGGTGGGCCGGATCCGCCCTCTTGACACGAGAGTCAGGATACACGAATGTATTGACTCGATACACTAGTGTATCGAGTTGCTTCCTCGGGAGGTCGTGATGACGCCGATGAGCCTGGCCGAGCGCTTCTTCGTCGACTCGATGTCCGAGACGTTCCGTGAGGACCCATATCCCCACTACGACACGTACAGATCCCATTCGCCCCTCGTGCGGGCGGCCGACACGATGTGGCTCTGCTTCGGCCACGCTGACATTACCGCGCTGCTCCGCGACCCGCGGTTCTCCTCGGACGAGCGGCACGCCACGACCGAGATCGGCCGCCCGGAGCCCGGGCGGCTGGACACCAGCCTGCTCTTCATGGACCCGCCCGACCACACACGGTTGCGCGGCCTGGTGGCGCGAGCATTCACGCCCAAACGGGTAGCGGATCTCCGCCCGACGGCCGAGGCGATCACCGCCGGTCTCCTCGACGACGTTCGCGTCGCCGGGGCATCCGGTGAAGTCATCGATTTGATCCGCGCGCTGGCGTATCCGCTTCCGGTCCGGGTCATCTGTGCGCTCCTCGGAGTGCCGGAAAGCGACGCGGCGAGCTTCACCGGCTGGTCTCGCACCCTGGTCCGGACGCTCGACCCCTCGGTGCTCCGGTCGGCCGAGGTGGATGCCGCGATCTCCGAGGCCGAGGAGGACCTGGCCGGCTATCTCGAGGATCTTTTTTCGTTCAGGCGTACGAGGCCCGGCGAGGATCTGCTCTCGGCGCTCGCCGCGGTGGAGGCCGATGGCGATCGCATCCTTCCCAAGGAAGTCGTCGACCTCGCCTTGCTTCTGCTCGTCGCCGGGCATGAGACAACGGTCAACCTCATCGGCAACGGCGTCCTCGCCCTGCTTCGCGCCCCTGACCAGCTCGAGCTGCTGCGCCGCGGGCCCGAGCTCGTCGCCGGCGCCGTCGACGAGCTGCTGCGCTTCGACAGCCCGGTGCAAATGACCCAGCGGGTTGCTATCGAGGATGTCGAGGTCGGCGGCGATCGCGTCAGGGCCGGCGACGAGATCGCGCTGGTGCTGGGCGCCGCGAACCGCGACGCGTCGGTCTTCGCCGAGCCCAATGTCCTCGATGTGACCCGCGACGCCCGCCGCCACGTGGCGTTCGGCGGCGGCATCCATCACTGCCTTGGCGCGGCGCTCGCGCGGCAGCAGGGGCACGTGGCGCTGTCGGCGCTCCTGACCCGGTTCTCTCGCCTCGAGCTCGCAGGCTCGCCGACCCGTCGCCCCACGTTCACCCTGCGAGGCCTCGAGTCGCTCCCGGTCGTCCTCGAGCGAGCGTGATGAGTCGCGACCGATCCTAGATCGTCCGTACGATCAGCGCGGCCCCGGTCAGCAGCAGCGTGGCGCCGATCAAGCGCGCCATCACCGCCGGCGCCACGCTCACGTGCGCGCGGTTGCCGACCCAGAGGCCGGCCCCTGCGACCGGAAGCAAGAGCATCGCGGTGATCCAGAGCGCTCGGGAGAAGAGGAGCCCCGCGAAAGCGAACGCCACGACGCGCAGCCCGACGTTCACGATGACCATCTGCGAGATCGTCGCGCGTTGCGCCGAGGGGTCTTGAACGCGGCCCGTGATGTAGATCACGTACGGCGGACCGCCGATGCCGAACAACGCCCCGATGATGCCGCCGAGCGTGCCGGCGGGTGCCGCCCAGCGGCGACTCAGCTGTCGCGCCGGACCGCGCCGAAGCAGCACGTAGAGCGCGTACACGCAGACGAACAGGCCGAGGGCCAGGACGGTTGCCTTGCGGGGAAGGTTGACGAGCAGCGTGACTCCCAAGGTCAGCCCCACGAGCGTGAAGGGGAGCAAGGTCAAGAGCTCCCGCGTATCCGCCTGCTTGCGCGTGTGGAACCCGAGCGCCAGGCCCGAGCTGAGGTCGAGGACGGCGGCCAGCGAGAGCACGAACGTGAGCGGAAGGACATGGGCGAGAACGGGGACCGTGAGCGGCGACGCGCCGAAGCCGGTGGCGCCGAAGATGGAGTACGCGATGAAGACCACGACCACGACGACGATCAGCGTCTCGGGCTGGATGGCCAGGTCGCGCTCCGTCGAATCGAGAGTGTTATTGCGTGCTGATCCAGTCCGCGATGCGACGCTTGATCTGGTCGCGCACTCGCCGGAATATCTCCAGCCGCTGGTCGTCGCTCCCGGTCGCCCGCGAGGGATCCTCGAAGCTCCAGTGCAGACGGCTCGACTTCTTCGGAAATACCGGGCATGACTCATTCGCGGCGTCACAGACCGTGATGACGTAGTCCCACGGCTGCTCCACGAACTCGTCGACGATCTTCGACGTGCGGGCACTGAGGTCGATGCCCAACTCGGCCATCGCTCGTATCGCGAGCGGATGAACACGCGTGGCCTGCGTCCCCGCGCTCGCCGCCTCGAACCGGTCACCCGCCAGCGAGCGAAGAAAGCCCTCGGCCATCTGGCTGCGCGCCGAATTGTGCGTGCAGAGGAAGAGGACTCGCTGCTTGTTCACATTGCGCTCCCCGGTGTAGTGTGCGGGTTCGGAGCGCGAGCGCAAGTCATTTCATGGGAGACGTAACGGAAATGCAACGGACCATCGCTCGGCGGATGGCGGCCGAAGCTGTCGGCACGTCGCTCTTGCTCGCCGCGGTCGTGGGCTCCGGGATCATGGGCGAGCGGCTGGCCGGCGGGAATGTCGCGGTCGCTCTGCTCGCCAACACCATCGCAACCGGCGCGGCGCTCGTCGCTCTGATCCTCACGTTCGGACCCATCTCGGGCGCGCATTTCAATCCTGCCGTGACGTTGGCCGATGCCTGGCAGGGCGGCCTGCCGTGGGACGAGGTTCCGCTGTACATCGTCGCGCAGCTGCTCGGCGCGTTCGGCGGGGTCGCGGCGGCGCATCTGATGTTCGAGCTGCCGGTGTTCTTTGCATCGCGACACGCCCGCTCGGGGCCGGCGCAGATGTTCAGCGAGTTCGTCGCGACCTTCGGGCTTCTCGCGGTGATCTGGGGCTGTGCTCGCACGCGGTTGGCCGCGGTGCCGTTCGCCGTCGCGGCGTACATCACTGCCGCGTACTGGTTCACCGCGTCGACCTCGTTCGCCAACCCGGCCGTGACCTTGGCCCGGGCCGCGACGGATACCTTCGCCGGAATCCGGCCCGTGGACGCGCCCGCGTTCATCGTCGCGCAGCTGCTCGGCGCCGCCGCCGCGACGGGACTCTTTCGCTGGCTCATTCCTGCGCTGCCGGACATCGCGCCGACGGTCGTGGTGCCGCGCTCCGAGCCGGCGCGCTCCGAATCGCCCCGAGCCCGGTGACGCTGTTCCGCGGCTTGCCGACGGCGCGGCGCCGATCCTGCCCAAACCGCTTGACAAAGATTTGATAGTTCCATAGACTTCGAAATATGAAGACGATAGCGCGGCTGCCGCTGGCGCAGTTGTCGGCCGACGAGACGCACGTCGAGGCGTTCAAGGCGCTCGCGCATCTGAGCCGACTGCAGGTGTTCTTCCTCCTGGTGAAGGCCGAGCGGGAGATGTCGGTGGGCGAGATCCAGGAGGCGATCGAGATTCCGGGCCCGACCTTGTCCCATCACCTCGACATCCTGCGACGAGCCGGCCTGATCGAGAGCCGCAAGGAAGAGCGGTACATCTACTATTCGGTGCAGCGGGAACGGGTCACCGCGCTGGTGCGCCTGCTGACCGCGTGCTGCTAGGAGGAGCCCATGAGCGCGAAGGTCCATCTCCACATGCACGTCTCGGATCTCACCAAGAGCCGGGACTTCTACGAGAGGTTTCTGGGCGGCGACCCGGTGAAGGTGAAGCAGGGATACGTGAAGTTCCTGCCCGAATGGGCGCCCGTCAACCTCGCCCTCTCCACGGGCGGCCCGGGCGGCGCGGGGACCATCGACCACGTTGGTGTCCAGGTCGACTCCGTCGAGACGGTCATGTCGCAGCTGGCGCGAGTGAAGGCTGCCGGCCTTTCCGTGAAAGAGGAGATGGGAGTCAACTGCTGCCACGCCAACCAGGACAAGTTCTGGGTGAAGGATCCTGACGGCGTCGAGTGGGAGGTCTACCACCTCAACTACGACCTCGAGGGTGAGGAAGACAGAGCGTCGGCGCGGCCGAGCCTTGCAGTGGTCGGGGCCGGTGGGTGCTGTGGCGGTACGACCAGCTGTGCGTCGTAATATCTGAGCCGCGCGTGGAGACAGGCAATGAGTGACGAGGGCGTTCGGGATCTGGTGAAGCAGAAATATGGGCAAGCGGCGCTGCGTGTGGTCGGCGGCGCGACGTCGTGCTGCGGCAGCGAGGCCTCTCAGGGCGCTTACGACCCGATCACGTCGAACCTCTACGCCACCGCCGAGACGGCGGATCTGCCGCGCGAGGCGGTGGCGGCGTCGCTCGGTTGCGGCAATCCGACCGCGCTGGCCGAGCTGAAGTCGGGAGAGACCGTGCTCGATCTCGGGTCGGGCGGTGGAATCGACGTCTTGCTCTCGGCCCGGCGCGTCGGCCCCACCGGCAAGGCCTACGGGCTCGACATGACGGACGAGATGTTGTCTCTGGCTCGCGAGAACCAGCGGAAGGCCGGCGTGACCAACGTCGAATTCTTGAAGGGCGAGATCGAGCACGTCCCCCTCCCGGGTGATTCGGTCGACGTCATCATCTCGAACTGCGTCATCAATCTGTCGGCCGACAAGGACGCGGTGCTCGCCGAGGCCTTTCGCGTGCTGAAACCCGGCGGGCGGTTTGCCGTCTCCGACGTGGTGGTACGCGGCGAGGTCCCGTCGGAGATCCGGCGCAGCGTCGAGCTGTGGATCGGGTGCGTGGCGGGCGCCCTCGAGGAATCCGAGTACCGCGCCAAGCTCGCCAAGGCCGGGTTCGACGGCATCGACGTCGAGCCGACGCGCGTCTACACGGCCGAGAGCGCGCGCGACTTTCTCGCGGGGGCGGGGCTCAGCGCCGAGGCCATCGCTTCCATCGACGGCAAATTCATCAGCGCGTTCGTGAGGGCTCGGAAGCCGCTTCCGTGATCGGCCTAGCGTTGTGAGCGCCGCACCACGCCCGGACCAGCGGCCCGGATGGCGCACGCGCCTCGGCGATCCGATGATGGTCGCCGTCGTGGCCCTGGGCATCACACAGATCACCGCCTGGGGCACGAGCTACTACTGTCTCGGGGTGCTCGCGGGACCGATCAGCCGCGACACCGGTTGGAGCCGCGGCTTCGTCTTCCTGGGCTTTACCGTCGCGCTGCTCGCGATGGGTCTGGTCTCCAACGCCGTTGGACGAGCGATCGACCGTCGCGGCGCGCGTGCGGTGATGACGCTCGGCACCGTGCTCGTCTCGATCGGTCTCTTCGCCCTGGCGCAGGCGCGAAGCGAAGCCCTGTACCTCGCGGTGTGGGTGTTCCTCGGACTCGGGATGCGGCTATGCCTCTACGACGCGGCCTTCGCTGCACTCGTGCAGATTGCGCCGTCGCGCGGGCGGCAGGCCATCTCCTATCTGACCTTGTTCGGCGCGTTCGCCTCGTCGGTGTTCTGGGTGGTCGGCCACGCGCTCGAGGAGCAGTTCGGCTGGCGGCAGACCCTCGTGATGTTCGCGCTGATCAATCTCGTGGTCTGCTTGCCGCTGCATTGGTTCGGTCTCGCGCGACGCGAGTCGGACCGCCGGGCCGGGCCGGCCAGCGCGCCTGTTGCGTCTGCCGACGGGCCGCCGCTCGAGGGCACGACTCGCTCCATCGCGATCGCACTGTTCGCGCTGATCATGTCGCTGAACGGGTTCGTGTTCGGCGTGATCTCGGTGCAGCTGGTGCCGTTGCTGGAGGCGGCCGGTCTGGCGACCGCGCTGGCAGTCTGGATCGCTTCACTGAAGGGGGTGGCGCAGTTCGGCGGGCGCGTGGTCGAGATCGTCTTCGCGCGGAACTTGCGTGCGATCACGGTGGGCCGCATCGCCATCGGCATCCTGCCCCCGGCGCTGGCGCTGCTGCTGGCGGGGACCGGCAGCCTGCCGCTCGTCCTCGCATTCACCCTGCTCATGGGCGCGTCGCAGGGCGTGATCACGATCGTCCGCGGCGCGGTTCCGCTCGCGCTGTTCGGCGCCAAGGGGTACGGCGCCGTGCTAGGCGTCATCGCGACGCCGGTGCTGGTGGTGAACGCCGCGTCTCCAACGGTGTTCGCGTGGATCGTCGATCGATGGGGCTGGCGGACGGGGCGCGTATCGCTCCTGGTCGCCTGCTCGGCCGCGTGGCTCGCGATGGAGCTGATGTCCCGCTGGTACGAGCGCCAGCGAGCGGCGGCCGCAACGGTCGCCGCGCACGCGGCTCCGGCTTCCGCGGCTCGCCCGTGAACGACCTCTCGACCCGACTTGCCACGCCCGACGACGCGCCCGCGATCGCCGCGATCTACAACGAAGGGATCGCCGACAGGATCGCCACGTTCGAAACCGAGCCGCGAAGCCCAGAGCAGATCGCCAGGCAGCTCGTCGACAAGGGCGATCGCTTTCCGACGGTTGTTGCCGAGCACGCCGGCCGGGTCGTCGCATGGGCCGGCGCCGGCGCCTATCGCGCGCGCCCGGCGTATGCGGGCGTTGCCGAGCACTCGGTCTACGTGGCGCGCTCGGCGCGCGGCAAGGGAGCGGGCCGCGTGGTGCTCGATGCGCTCTGCCGCGCGTATGCCGAGCGCGGCTTCTGGAAGATCGTGTCCCGTATCTTCCCTGAGAACACCGCGAGCCTGGCTTTGCATGAGCGGTGCGGATTCCGGGTGGTCGGCGTCTACCAGCGTCACGGCAAGCTCGAGGGCGAATGGCGGGACTGTGTGATCGTCGAGCGATTGCTCGATGAAGCGCCGGCGGTGAGATGACGCTGTCCCGCGGCGTCGTCGCGATGTGCGCGGCGCAGGCCTGCGCCCAGATCGGCGCCTTCAGCGTGGCGGCGGTGCTACCGAGCTTGATCTCGGTGTGGAGCCTCACGAACACCGAGGCCGGATGGATCAGCGGCATCTACTATGCGGCCTACACGCTCGTCGTCCCGCTGCTTTCCTCGCTCACGGATCGTGTCGATCCCAAGCGCATCTATCTCGGTTCCGTCGCGGTCACGACGCTGGCGTTCGTGGGCTTCGCGTGGGCCGCCACCGGATTCTGGTGGGCGCTGGCGTTCCGGGCGTTGATGGGTGCCGGGTGGGCCGGCAGCTACATGCCGGGGCTCAAGGCGTTGAGCGACCTGGCGGAAGGACAGCAGCAGTCCAGGGCGGTCGCCGCGCATGCGGCGGCCGTTGGCGTGAGTGGAGCGCTCTCGTTCGGCGTCGCCGGCGCCGTCAACGCCTGGCTCGGCTGGCAATGGGCGCTGGTGCCGGGCGCGCTCGGCGCCGCGCTCGCGTTCCTGCTGGTCCTGATCGGCCTGCCGAGCCGGCCGGTCAGCGCCGCGGCCGGCCCGCGCCGCGCGCTGCTCGACTTCCGTCCGATCCTCCGCAATCGTTCCGCGCTGGCCTATTCGATCGCCTATTGCGTGCACACCTGGGAGATGTCGGCGCTACGCGGCTGGGTCGTGACGTTCCTCACGTTCGTCGCCGCTCAACGCCCCGCCGCCTGGACGCCGCTGGCGCCGGCGACTGTCGCGAGCGTGATGGGCTTGCTCGGCGTGTGGGCCAGCGTGTGGGGCAACGAGCTGTCCATCCGATTCGGCCGTCGTCGCTTCATCCTTGGCACAATGGTCGCCTCGGCCGCGCTGGCGGCAGTGATCGGCTTCAGCGCGGCGCTGCCGTATGCAGGATCGGCCGCGCTCGTCCTGCTGTACGCGATGCTGATCTGGTCCGACTCGTCGTCGCTGACCGCGGGCAGCGCCGGCAGCGCCGCGCCGGGACAGCGCGGCGCGACCCTTGCGGTCCACTCGACGCTCGGCTACGCCGGCGGCTTCCTGGGGCCGCTGGTTCTCGGTGCGACGCTCGATCTGCTCGGTGGGGCGAGCGTGCTGGGATGGGGCGTGGCATTCGGCCACGTCACCGTCGCGCTGTTGCTCGGCGCGCTCGTGTTCGTCTGGTTGCGCCCCGCCGATCTCGCCGGCGATCGCTCCGCGACCGCGGCCACCGCGGCAGCCGCGCCTCACCGGACATAGCTGTTCGCTTTTCCGTCAGGAGACCGGCCATGGCGACCGCGATCACGCCGGAGCATCCGGCCAACCCCGACGCGACAGCGTTGATTGCAGAGCTGGACGCACACCTGACGCCGCTCTATCCGAGCGAAAGCCGCCACGGCTTCAGCGTGCAGAAGCTGATTGCCGACGCGGTCGCGTTCTTCGTCATCCGCGATAGCGGTGCGCCCGCCGGTTGCGGCGGGATCAAGTTGTTCGGCACGGAGTACGGCGAGATCAAGCGCATGTGGGTGCGGCCTCAGTTTCGCGGCAAAGGATACGGCACGCTGCTACGAGAAGCGGATCGACGCACGGCTTCGGCAGCCGTAGACGGAATCCGGTGAAATCTCTACGACCAAGAGGCCATTGTCGCAATCGACGCTTGGCCACAAAACACGAGGCAAGGAGGTGCCTCGATGTACCGCAGCATCGCTTGCACGTCGCTCGCCGTGGTATCGCTCGCCCTGATCGTCGTACCCTGTAGCGCCCAGCAGCCGTCTCCCGTCGCCGCTCCGCTCGGACAGCCCGCATCCGTCATACGGCAGGAGGACTGTCCGAAGTTGCTCTCCGAGATCAATGCCGCGACGAACGTCCGGTTCGATCCAGCAGCGGCCAACGCCAGGCAGGTCGTCGCGAACGCCGCGAAGCTCCAGGCTGATGGCCGGTACGCGGAGTGCTTCGCGGCCGCGCAGCCCACGCGCGACCTCCTGGTGATGAGCCCAGTGAGCGTCGCGGGAGCCCCGGCCATCAACGACTGGCGGTTGTTTGCGCACCCTGACGAATACAGCGACTGGGTGCGCCGACCACAGCGACCGTAGGCGGCGCGTTTCACTCTCGCGGCGTTATTCGAGAGAGAGAAATCGCATCACATCATCACCGATGGAGGTAGCCGATGCACGAGGCTGTAATGCGTGGCCCGATGAATCCGATCGTGGTGGCGGTGGCTCTCGTCCTCACCGCTGGGTGTGGCCAGACGACGATGAGCAGCCCGGACCGAGAGTTTGGCTGGAAGGTCTACAACACCCCCGGCCCGATGGGCTTGGCGGGTCCCAGCGGTCCTCAGGGGCCGTCTGGTCCTGCTGGTCCTCCCGGCCCCTCTGGTCCTCAAGGGCCTCAGGGCGCCGCGGCCGTGCCGCCGCCGCCGCTGGTGCGTGAGGTGCCGAAAGAGATCGAGGCGTTTTCGAACGTTCGCTTCGACCTCGACAAGGCTGAGATCAAGCCGGAAGAGCGCGAGAAGATCAAGGCCGTCGCCGGCTTCATGCAGCAGAATCCGAAGGTCGAAGTCGGATTGGCCGGCCACGCCGACCCTAGAGGCACCAACGAGCACAACCGGACGCTGAGCGACGAGCGCACCAAAGCCGTTTCGGAGGCGCTCGTCGAGGCCGGCGTGCCCAAAGACCGTATCCGCACGGCGGGACTGGCGAGTCGAAATCGCAACTGCATGGACAACAACGAGGACTGCTACGCGCAGAATCGCCGCGTCGAGTTCTACTTCCGGAACCAGTGAGGGAGGTGCCACGTGAGGCGAGAGCTCACCCGGCCGATCGGGCGTGCCGTGGGCGTCGTGTCAGCCGCGGTCGTCGTGATGGTGATGGCGGGTTGCGGCACGCGCGCCGGCTATAGCGGTCCGCCGTTGTACGCGCTTTCAGATGGCTACATGGAGAACGTCGATATCTACGGACGAACGATCTGTAGTGCGCCGGTGCGGTATCTCCAACCGACGGCCGGCCCCGCCGGACCTGCTGGCCCCGTCGGACCCGTTGGACCACCTGCGGTCGCTCCAGGACCTCCGGGTCCTCCCGGCCCGCCTGGTCCGCCAGGGCCTGCCGGCGTCACGGGACCAACCGGCGCCACGGATGGGCCACTGTACGGCGCCGTGCAGCAGGTGCATTTCGAGCCCGAGACAACCGCACTGCTTGATCGGTGCGCCGACAAGATGGCTCATCTGGTGGCCTGGCTCAACGACCACCCGCAGACCACGCTCAGTCTTCGCGGCTACGTCGACCAGCGTGAATCCGAGCGCCAGGAGATGTCGTTACGTGAGCAGCGGGCCGCGGTCGTGCGCGACGCGCTGATCGAGGCTGGAATCGCGCCCGAGCGGATCGAGCTCGCGCCTGCGGGCGAGAGCACGTTTCTCTGCGCCGAGAGGTCGGAGGCTTGCCTCGCGATGAACCGGCGCGTCGAGGTTCGTCTGATGCAAGTCCAGTGAGTCGTCGACGGGGTTAGCGGACGCGGGAGCCGCTAACCCCGTTCGCCGGTGTTTCTTCGACTGTCTTCAGCGCCGAGCGCGATTCAAGGGAAGCCCCATGGGAGCGTGGGGGCTGCCCCGATTGATTCGCGAAGCTGCTGGACCGCCAGATGAGACATCGACGTCTCGGTGCAGGAGGGTGTCGTGAACAAGCTGTTCTTCGGTATCGCCGTGCTGATGCTATTCACGCCGGGGCTGAGTCCCGCGCAACAGCAGCCCGAAGAGAAGATGCTCGTCGGTCGCGTGCAGAGCGTCGACTCGTCCGGGACGGAGATCACGCTGACCGACGGCACCAGGCTGGTGACGCCGCCTGGAGCCAGGCTGCTGCGCGGGTCGGTCGAGCAAGGCATGATCGTGCTCGCGGTGTATCGCGAGCGGGAAAACGGCGACAAGGTCCTGACCCGATTGGCCCGCGAGCAGCGCGAGCCCGCCGCCGAGACCGGCCCCAAGGACAAGCCCGCCACCGACGCGAACTCGGCGGCCCAATGCTTCGGTCTACCCCGGCGGCCTCCAGTGATGTTCGGCGCGGTCTGCGCCTAGGAGACAGGCGCCAGGCGCCGGATCAGGTCGCGCTTGACGCCGCGACCGACGCGATGCTCTGCTTTCCGCCACAGGAGGGCAGGCGATGGCGAACGACCGCGGGCTCTTGCCGAAGGCGCGGCGCGAAGAGCTTCCCGAGGAGCTCCGACGCCGGCTCGAACGCTGGTATCGCGACGCCTACCAGGACGACAACCTGTTCCTGACGATGGCGCGGCGTCCGGGCCTCCTCGACGCGACGATGGGATTCGTCCGCTACGCGTACGGTGGCACGTCGAGCGTCGAGCCCGAGCTGTTCGAGATCGTCCGCGTGCGGCTGGCGTGGAAGAACCGTTGCGTGCACTGAAGCCTCGCGCGCTCCTCCTCGGCCGTGCGCCGGGGCGCGACGGAAGAGCTGGTGGCGAAGCTCGAGGACTACGAACGGGCGGACTTGCCCGCGCGCACCAAGGCGGCGCTCCGCTACGTGGATCGCCTCACGTCGGAGGCGTGGCAGATCGACCGGGCGTTCTACGACGAGCTCAGGCGCGATCTCACCGACGACGAGCTGCTCGATCTCGGCATGGTCGCGATGTTCTTCAACGGCTGGCAGCGCCTGATCGACGCGTTCGGCATCGTACCCGATCGCTGGCGAGAGGGCGACGCGCTGCCGTTTCGGCCGCTGACCGAGGCCGAGAGCTAGGCCGAGCCCGCCCGGCGGGACGCCGGCGCGCTAGGCTACACCGAAGTTGAAGACGCCGAAGATCATGTCGGCGCGCCAGCGCGGCGGTGTGCCGAGCCACATTCGGGTGACGTAGCGATCCGGCCTGATCCCGAGCTTGTCGAGATACTGCACTGCGGCCTGATTGGCCTCCGGTAGGCCGAGATTGCGCCGCGACTGCTGCACGGCGGCCGCCAACCGGAGCAGGGCCAGCCCCGTGGTCGGGTCGCCGGCGATGGTCGGCCCGCCGCCCCAGGGGCACGCGAGGTGAAAGCCGACGACCTCGCCGCCGCGGGTGGCGACCCAGCCCGACGACGCGATCGCGGTGATGAAGCCGCGGCGGTCCTCGCCGGTTGCCGCGCGGTCCAGCGCGCAGGCCGAGGGAATATCAGCCGCTTGCATGGGTCGCGTCACCCCGTCGGGGTCCTGAGTGACTGCGGGCGACGCGAACGAGCCATAGCGCGCGCCGGCCGCGAAGCCGAGCCGCTCGTAGACCGGACGGCCCGCATCGGTCGCGAGCAGCTGCACCGCGCCGACCGCGCGGTCGCGAAGCCAGGCGATCGCCGCTTCGGTCAGGCGCGCGCCGAGGCCGCCGCGCTGCTGGCCCGGCCGCACGACGATGCCGTGCACCCATCCCGTGGCCGGCGCGCCGGGGAAGATGGTGGCGCCGCCCGTGCCGACGATCTCGCCGTCGACTTCGGCGACGAACAGAGCGGTGTCCGCGCGCGCCGCGTAGTAGTCGAACAGCACACGGCGGTTGGTCCATCCGACGGCGTCGTTCGCGGCCAGGGCGCCGTCGAGATCGGCGGCACGAAATGCGCGGACGATCGCCGTACGCGACGCTTCGGGTCGAGCCACGACGTGCACACTACGACCTCGATCTCGTGTTCGCAAGAACCACGACCGGTTCGCAAGCACGGCGATGTCGTGTTCGCGCGAACGGCGGCTCAGGCGAGCAGGACGATCTGGCCGGTGGTGCGCCGCGCCTCGAGATCCCGGTGCGCGTCAGCCGCGCCGGCGAGGGGATAGCGCCGGCGGACGTCGGGCTTGAGGATGCCGTCGTGCAGCGCGGCGAACACGCGGCCTGCCATCGGCAGATAATCCGCGGTGTAGTGAAAGAGCACCGGCTGTGAGAACGTGTCCGACTTCGCGCTCAGGTTGACGGGGTCCAGCGCGCCGGTCGCCTGGCCGTAGCTCACCCAGCTGGCGCTGACGTTCGTCGTGAGCGCCGTGACCCTGGCCGCCGGACGCACGCACGTGATGCAGGGCGCGGTCCACGTGGTGATGTTCGCGGCGTACCTGTTCCTCGCGTTCGTGCCATAAGCGGCCGGCGCGGCCTCGAAGTCACCGCCCGGAAGTGACGTCACGCGCTTGCCGCACTCTCGTCCCATAAGTCCGCAGTCCTGTCTCTTGACCTCTGCGGACAGTTCCACGACTGTCCAGCGTAGGGAACTGCTCGCACGGAGCAGAGGAGGAGGCTCCGCCAGAGCACCGGCGACGGAGGGCGGCAGATGCGCTTCGCACGGACGGGCGAATGGAGTGGTCGTCTCTCGGCGGCACTCCTGATCGTCACGGTGTTGGCCGGCTGCGGCAGCTTCAAGGGCGACATCGACTTTGGACCCCGCATCGGGTTCCGACCCGACGCTCCCTCGTTTGCAGTTCAGGAACCGCCGCCGACTCCTGTACCGCTCTGCAGCAGCACATCAGGTATGCGGAAAACCTGAAGGAGGCCTATCGAAGCCGGGCGACTCAGAATCGAACCTGGATCTACGTTGCCGCCGTCGTCGGTCTTGGTGTCGCCGCGGCAAGCGGGGCGCTCGCCGCCGCCACTGCCGTTGCCGCCGGCACTCTGGCGCTGATGGCGGTCAGCGGTGGCTTCACGTCCGCCACCTTCGCGACGATCGACAATTCGGAGCTTGCCAACGTCTATACGGTCGCGGGGAACAACATAGGAAAGACCATTGCGCAGGTTGAGGCGAGAGTCACACGGTGCCCTTCCAATCAAGCCGAGTGCGCGGCACAGCTGGCGTATCTGACCACCGCCATCGCCAATGCGCGTAACACGCTGGAGACCGCTCGCACGTCCTCGGCAGCCGGGGCTCTGGCCCGGGCGACGGCCCAAAAAACTCTGCTGGATCAAGAAATCACGAAAGCCGCGACAGATCTCAAGGCGAGAACGGCAGCGGAGGCCGCGAAGAAGGCCAAGGCAGATGAAGCGGCAGCAACCGCCGCGCATGAGACCGCCAAGGCGAAGGCGAACGCAATTCCCGCCGGGACTCCAGCGAAGGCAGCGGCGGAATCCGACGCCAAGGAGAAGAAGGACACCAAGGACAAAGCCGCAGCTGAGGCGAAGGCAGCCGAGAAGGCAGCCGCCGATGCCAAGACCGAATCAGATCCGGACGCCGCCGCCAGCGCAGAGGCTCTAGGCCCCGTTACCTGTCTCTAGACCGACGCGTTGTCTTGCTCAGTCGGACGCGCTCGAGCCTTGGGAAATCGGTTTCGCAAAGCGTCTGGCGCGGGCGAGTCGTACGATTGGCGGCCCGAAGAGCGCGGCGGCGGCGAGAATCAGGATCGTCCCCGCCAGGGGTCGCGCCACGAGGTCGATGACGCTGCCCTGGGTGAGGAAGAGCGCCTGGCGCAAGGTCTTCTCCATCATCGGGCCCAGCACCAGCGCAACCACCAGCGGCGACGGGTCCACGCTCAGCTTTCGCAGCGCATAGCCGAACACGCCGAAGACGACGAGCACCCAGAGGTCCAGAAAGCTGTTGCTCAGGCTGAAGGCGCCGACGAGACAGAGCAGCAGCATGAGCGTCGCGAGAATGTGCTGCGGCAAGCGCAGCACCGATACGAAGAGGCCCACCAGCGGCAGGTTCAAGATCAGCAACATGAGGTTGCCGATGTACATGCTGGCGACGAAGCCCCAGAAGACCTCGGGCCGCTGGCTGATCATGAGGGGCCCGGGCTGCAGGCCGTGAACCACGAGGGCGCCGAGGAGGATGGCCGTCGCCGGCGAGAAGGGGATGCCCAGCGACAGCAGCGGCACCATCGCGCCGGCGGTGGCGCCGTTGTTGGAGGCCTCCGGCCCGGCCACGCCCTCGATCATGCCGGTGCCGAACTTCTCCGGCGTTTTCGACATCTTCTTTTCGAGCGTGTAGGAGATGAACGTCGACAGCACCGCGGCGGGGCCGGGGACGAGCCCGGTCAGAAAGCCGACGACCGAGCCGCGGGCGATCGGCATCGTCGAGCGCCGCCACTCTTCGCGCGTGGGCAGGAGCTCGCGGAGCTTCACCTTGGCGATCTGCGTCTTCGCGATGCCCTCTTCCGCGAGCAGCAGCACCTCGGCGACGCCGTAGATGCCCATGATGACCGGTACCAGCTCGATGCCCTGCGCGAGCTGCACGGAGCCGAACGTGAACCGCCGCAGGGCGGAGATCGAATCCATGCCGACGGTGCCGAGCGCCAGGCCGAGAGCGACCATCACGAAGGCATTGAGGATCGAGCCGCCAGACAGACGCGAGAGCAGCAGAAGCCCGGCGAGCGTGATCGCGAAGTATTCCGGCGGCCCGAACTGGATCGCGACATCGGCGAGCCAGCTCGCCGCCAGCATGATGCCGATCACGCCGACCGTGCCGGCGACGAACGATCCGACGGCCGCGACCGTGAGGGCGGCGCCGGCGCGCCCTCTTCGCGTCATCTGGTATCCGTCGAGCAAGGTGACGACCGAGCCGGCTTCGCCGGGAACGTTGACCAGGATGGACGTCGTCGAGCCGCCGTACATGGCGCCGTAGTAGATGCCGGCCAGCATGATCAGCGCGGTGGCGGGATGCATCGCGAACGTCGACGGCAACAGCAGCGCCATGGCGCCGACCGGCCCGATGCCCGGCAGCACGCCGACGATCGTGCCGACCAGGACGCCGACGAAGCAGGCGAACAGATTGGTCGGCAACAGCGCGACCGAGAACCCGTAGGCGAGGCCCTCGAGCGGTCCCATCCGTCAGCTCACCAGGGCCCGCGCGGGAGCGGCACGTCGAGCAGCGCCGCGAAGATCCCGTACGAGCCGGCGGAGCTCAGCACGCCCGTGATCAGCGCGGTCGTCCAGCGGGCGCCGAGATAGCGCAGGACGACGGCGACGAACGCGAATGCCGCCGCCGGGTAGCCGACCCACGGCAGGCAGAGGCAAAACGCGACCAGGGCCACGACCGAGATCACCACGCGGCGGCGGGAGGCGTGATCCAGCTCGACGACCACGGCGCTGCGCACGCCCCGGAACGCGCTCGCGGTCGCCGCCAGCGCGACGACGACCGCGAACATGCCGATGATGACAGGATAGAAGCCCGGGCCCGGCCGCGCGGCCGTCCCGAACGGCAGCCGGAGCGCCAACGTCAGGTAGACGCCGACGACGACCAGCAGGACGAGAGGAACGGCTCGCGCCAGCACCTATTTCTTGATCATCCCGAGGCGCTTGAGCACGTCGTTCCACTCTTTTTGCTCACGCACGAGCTCCTGGCGCAGCTTGTCGCCGCTCTTGTAGTCGATGTCGACCCCGCGCGACTTCATGAGCGCGACGAACGACGGTTCCTCCAGCGCGGCCTTCGCCGAATCGTGCAAGACCTTCAGCGCCTGGCGCGGCGTGCCTTTCGGCGCCGTGAGCACGAACCACGTGCCGATCCCGTCCCCGAGCGCTGCTTCCTTGCCCGTCGGCGCGTCCGGGAAGAACGGATGCCGCTGTGGGCTGGCGACCGCCAGCACGCGGAGCTTCTTCGCGTCGACGAGCGGCTTCACCTCTCCGGGCTGCGCCATCGCGGCATCGATATGTCCACCGAGGAGCGCGGGGCTCGTCTCGCCCCAGCCGGAGAACGGCACCGGGGTCGTCTTGAAGTTGCCGGGGACCTGCCACCGCTCGAGTGTCAGATGGCTGATCGTTCCCTCACCGGGCGTGCCGACGCGGAGCTTGCCGGGGTTCGCTTTCGCGGCGGCGACGAATTCCTGCACCGTCTTCCACGGCGCGTCCGCCTTCACGGTCAGGAGCGTGAAGAAGCTGATCGTGTTCAGGATGGGCTCGTAGTCGTCCGGCGTCTTGTAGGGCAGCTCGTTGAGCTGGGGATGAATCACGAGGGTCGAGTTCGGCGCGAGGATGACGGTATAGCCGTCGGGCTTGGCCTGCGCGACTTCGGCCATCCCGACGGAGCCGCCGCCGCCCGGTCGGTTCAGGACGGCGACGCCCTTCGTGAACGTCTTCTTCATCGACTCGGCCATCGGGCGAGCGACGATGTCCACCATGCCGCCGGCGGGGTAGGCAGCCACGATCGTCAGGGCTCGCTCCGGGTATTCAGCAGCCGCGGGCGCCACCAGCCCGAGTAGCAAAGCCGCGAGAAGCGCGAATGGAAGCATGCGTGTCCTCCCTTTCGGATGGGAATCCCGGACCGCACAATACCGCAGAACGCTATCGGTAAGGAGCACGGTTCTATGTGACAATGCCGCCGACTCGATCGTTTCCGAGGTGACATCTGCAGCCTGAGGGCCCGATGCCGAGCCAGCGGAGTCGGGGCGGCAATCAGCCGGATCTGCGTCGCATCGCTTGCAATCCCAACTACTGGTACCCGGTGGCCTGGGCCCGGCAACTGAAGCGTAACCAGACGCTGCGCGTTGCCTTCGCGTGCGACCCGATCGTCCTCGTTCGGACGGACTCGAATCGAGTATTCGCGCTGGAAGACCGCTGCGCGCACCGGCAATTCCCGCTCAGCAAAGGGATCGTCTGCGGCGAGCAGATCCAGTGCGGGTATCACGGCTGGCGGTACGACGCCTCCGGTGCGATCGGGAGCATTCCCTATCTGGCCGACGGTGCCGCCGTGCCGTGCCGCGCCGTGCGGGCGTACCCGTGCCGGGAGGCGTACGAGCTCATCTTCGTGTTCCCGGGCGATCCCGCGCTCGCAGAGCATACGGCGTTCCCCGATGTGCACTGGTTCGACTCGAAGCAATACAAGGCGATGCTGTTCGACCGAGAAGTGCGCTGTCACTACACGTTCTTGCACGAGAACCTGATGGACATGAACCATCAGATCCTGCACCAGCGCCTCATGGGGAACGTGAAGCCCCAATTGTTGCGCCATGCCAAGGGCGAAGGCTGGGTCGAAGCCCAGTATCACTTCAGCGATATGGGCGGCAAGAAGCACCGGGGCGTCAACTGGCTCGGGATGGGCAGCGACGAGGACGAGCGGCGATTCGACATCATGACCATCCGCACCGACTATCCCTATCAGACGCTGAAGATCGCCGGGTCGAGCGCCGACCCTACGCCCAGCCTTGCGCTCTGGGTCGCCTACGTGCCGACCGATCGCCAGGATCGCGCCAGTCGAAGCTTCGGTATCCTGCTCGTCCGCAAACCTCGGATCGCGCTCGTGCTCACCCTGGTCTGGCCCGTGTTACGCCACTTCGTGAAGTCGGTCTTTGCCGAGGACCGCATGGCCGTCGAGGCGGAACAGCGTGCGTACGAAACGCAAGGTGGCGACTGGAACCAGGAGATCTTTCCGGTGATCCTCGATCTGCGCGAGCTGCTGATGAAGCACGGAGTCGATCGAGCAGGGCGATGACCGGCGATTCCTCGCCGTAGCGGCCCCGTGTAGATCGCGCGCCCTACCGGATCGCGCCAGACTTCCTCAGGCCGGTGACCTCATCAGGCGTCAGCCCCGCCTCGGCTAGCACGGCGTCGGTGTGCTCACCGAGTGCCGGCGCCGGCGTTCGAATTCCGCCGGGCGTCCGATCGAAGCGAATCGGCGTGTCGAGCGTGCGGAAGCGTCCCGCGCGCGGATGCTCCTGCTCGACGATCAGTCGGCTCGCGACGATCTGCGGATCGCGCGGGATATCGGCATAGCGATTGACCGGCGCACAGAGGACGTCGTGCGCCTCCAGGCGCGCCATCCAGTCGGCCACCGTGCGCGCCCGAAAGATCGGAGCCAGCTGCGCGGTCAGCTCGGCGCGGCGCTGCAGCCGGTCGGCGCGCGTCGCGAAGCGCGGGTCGCGGGCGAGAGCCGGATTCTCGATGGCGTCGCAAAACGGCGCCCACAGGCGGTCGAGCCAGACCGCGACGTACACCCATCCGTCGGATGCCTCGAAGGCCTGAAAGGGCACGATATATGGATGGCCGCTTCCCCAGCGGCCCGGCTCCTCGCCGGTCGCCAGGAAGATCGAGAGCCGCGCGGCGTGCGCGAAGATCGTCCCCGCGAGCAGCGAGACGTCGACGCGCTGGCCCTCGCCGGTGCGCTCGCGGTGCAGCAGCGCGGTGAGAATGCCCTGGCCGGCCATCACCGCGCCGATCGTGTCGAGGACCGGCGCCCCACACAGCACGGGCGGCCCGTCGGGCTCGCCCATCACCGCCATGAGCCCGCCCATCGCTTGCACCAGCATGTCGACACCCGGCTTGTCGTGCCACGGGCCGTCGGGGCCGAACGCCGAGAGCGAGCAATACACGAGCCGGGGATTGAGTCGCGCCAGGCGCGGCCAGTCGATGCCGAGTCGCTCGGCGACGCCGCCGCGGTACGCCTCGATCACGACGTCCGCGCGCGCCGCCAGCCGGTCGAACGCCGCGCGTCCCTCGGGCCGCGCGAGGTCGAGCGCGACGCTGCGCTTGTTCCGGTTAACGGTCAGAAAGACCGCGCTCTCGCCGCCGAACTGAGTCCCGTAGGCGGTGCGCGAGGCGTCGCCGCCCGTCGGCTGCTCGATCTTCACGACGTCCGCGCCCATGTCGGCGAGATACATGCCGCAGGCGGGCCCGGCGATCAGATGGGCCAGCTCGAGCACTCGGTATCCGGTCAGGGGCAAGGTCGTCATCGCGGCTCGGTCGGCATACATGCTACCTTTTTGCCGGGGACTCGTGAACAGGCGATGTCACTCACGTCGATGAGGAGATCGCGATGACGGCCGGCAAGACTCCCGTGATGGATGCGCTCGTCGACTTCGTGCTGGGTCTCGAGCTGGCGGCGGTGCCGCCGGCCGTGATCGAAGCCGCGAATCGCTCGATGACCGACTGGCTCGGCACCGCGATTCGCGGATCGATCGAGCCGCTTGCCGACGCGCTCGCGACGGTGATCGCCGCGACGGGCGGGGAGCCGCAAGCCACGGTCGTCGGCCGCGGCCGGCGCACGAGTGCCTTGCTGGCCTCGCTCGCCAACGGCGCACAGTGCCACGCGCTCGACTTCGACGACACGCATCTGCCGGCCGTCCTGCACGGCTCGGCCGCCGTCGCGCCGGTCGTGCTGGCGCTCGCGGAGTGGCAGCATGCCTCGGGCGCCGACGCGCTCACCGCGTTCATCGCGGGCTTCGAGCTCGAGACGCGTATCGGCCGCGTGATCGGCAAGCGGCTGACGGAGCGCGGCTGGCACGTGACCGCGACGATCGGCACGTTCGGCGCCGCGGCGGCCGCCGGCCGCATGCTGGGGCTCGACGCGCGCCGGCTTGCCCATGCGCTCGGCATTGCCGGGACGCAGGCGGCCGGGCTCACGCAGTCCTTCGGCACGATGGCGAAACCGCTCCATCCCGGCAAGGCCGCGATGAACGGGCTGCTGGCTGCGCTGCTCGCCCGCGAGGGCTTCACCGGATCCACCGCGATGCTGGACGCTCCCGACGGCCTGGCCGGGACCTTCCTCGGCGTCAGCGATCTCGGCCGGGCCGCCGAAGACTTCGGCAAGCGCTGGGAGCTGACCCACAACAGCACGAAGTACTACGCGGCGTGCCATCTGACGCACGCGACGATCGACGCCGGCCGCGCGATCCGCGCGCGCACGCCGCTCGCCGCCGACGCGATCGAGAGCGTGCGCTGCCGGGTGCTCCCGCTCACGCTCAAGGCCGCCGACCAGCGCGATCCGAAGACCCCGCTCGAGGCGAAGTTCAGCGTCCGGTTCTGCGCGGCGATGGCGCTCTTGCGCGGCGACGCCGGCGAGGCCGAGTTCAGCGAGGCGAGCATTGCCGATCCGGCCGTCGCCAGGGTGATGGCGCGCGTCACGCCGGAGGGCGACGATTCGATCTCGATCACGGCCGCGCACATGTCGGTACGGCTGACCGACGGCCGCGTGATCGAGGAGCGTATCAGCGCCGCGCGGGGGACGCCGGACAATCCGGGCACGCGCCACGATCTCGAGACGAAGTTCCAGCGGCTCGTCGGCACGGTGCTGCCGGCGCCGCGCGTCGCCGCGCTGACCTCGGCGATGCGAGGCTTCGTGGAGGCGAAGGACGTCGCGGAGATCGCCGCGCTGGCCGCCGGACCCGCCTGACGCAGAGCAGTCAGCGCCGCCTTTCTTGACGCCGGACTAGGCAACACGGTGTACCGGCTTCTCGGAAGTCTTCTGGCGCTCGCGGTCCTGTCGGTCGGGTACGCCGAGCGGACCGCCATTGCCGGCCCCAGCGACCAGCCGATGACGATCACCGTTGTGCCTCGGTCAGAATCCGGTGTGTTCGGCGATACCACGCTCGTGTACCTCGACGGACCGATCGACGCGGGCGCACCCGACCGGCTGTCCCGAGCACTCGATGGCCTCGAGGGCAAGATCGCAATCTGGCTGAATTCTCCGGGCGGCAAGCTGTTTGCCGGCATGCAGATGGGCCGGAGCATTCGCCGGCACGGGGCATGGACCTACATCATCGATCACCGCACGCTGCGTCCCGGCGAATGCTACAGCGCATGCGGCCTTACGTTTCTGGGCGGCGTCTATAGATTCAACGACAATGGCGGGCGCTACGGGGTTCATCGCGCATCGCTGACCGGCGATCCAGCGAGCAACGAGCAGGGCCTGCAGCAACACTTCAATGTGGCGATCGAAAGCTATCTTCGCGAGATGGGCATCGATGCTCGTCTGCTCGACCTGTGGATGAAGGCAGCGCCCGACCAGATGTATCTGCTTTCCCCGCAGCAGGCGAAGGATCTCGGGGTCGTCAACAACGGGAGAAAGCCGCCGGAGTGGAGCGTAGGGGAGCTCTCGGGCGGCACGCGGCTCATAGGTCGGCAGACGACGACCGACGGATCGAGCAGCGTCTTCTTCTCATGCGATGAGAAGCAGACCGTGTTTGGTTCGGTCTACGAAGCCTCGGGCGTCGGCGAGCCCGTCTCGGCGCCGGGATGGCGTCACGTGCTGACCATCGACAACGCCAGGGAAGTCCCGTTGACCCCGCTCGCGGCGTCGAGCGAAGACGGCGTCGTCCGCTGGACGTTCATCGTGCCGTCGCGCGTGGTGCGCCTCGCGATGTCCGCGACCCAGATCGGGCACCGTACGACACCGCCGAACGATCGCTCGGCCTCGATCGGCTCCGGCGTCGACATCGACGATCGATCCGGGCCGCTCGTCAGGCGTTTCCTGCGCAGCTGTCTCTCCGAGCGGGCGAGATAGCAGATGGCCGGGCGCTCGGCTTCCGCATTGTGTTGGCCGAGGCCGGTCGGTATCCTAGCGGCAGCAACCAAACGATTGGTCAACTACTCGAAGCGGACGAAAAGGGCGTGACCATGGCGAAGCCGATCATCTCCGCCGACTCGCACATCACCGAGCCGCCGGGCACGTACGTCGACCGGATCGACGCGAAGTTCCGCGATCGCGCGCCGCACGTCGTCCGTGATCCCAAGCGCGGCGACCTGTTCGTCATCGAGGGCCTCCAGAAGCCGATTCCGATGGGCCTCGTGGCCGCGGCCGGCAAGCGCGCCGAGGAGCTGACCGTGTTCGGCGCCCGGTTCGAGGAGCTCCATCGGGGCGGCTGGGACCCACGCGCGCGGCTCGCCGATCAGGACCGCGACGGCGTGGCCGCGGAGATCCTCTATCCGACCGTCGGCATGATGCTGTGCAACCATCCGGACTTCGACTTCAAGCACGCGTGCTTCGCGGCCTACAACGAGTGGATCGGCGAGTATGCGGCGGTGCACCCCGACCGCCTGCTCGGGATCGGGCAGACCGCGATGCGCTCGGTCGACGACGGGATCCGCGATCTCGAGCGCATCAGGGCGCTCGGGCTGCGGGGCGTCATGATGCCGGGCAACCCGGCGCTCGCCGACTACGACGATCCGATGTACGACCGGTTCTGGGAGGCCGCCGTCGATCTGAAGCTGCCGCTGTCGTTTCACATCCTCACGAGCAGCAGCGACACGTTCCAGACACGGGGGCCCAAGCTCAACGCGTTCATGTCGATCATCCGCGGCTGCCAGGACATCATCGGCCTGTTCATCTTCGGCGGCGTCTTCGAGCGTCACCCGAAGCTCAAGCTCGTCTGCGTCGAGGCCGACGCCGGCTGGGTGCCCCACTTCATGTACCGCATGGACCACGCGTACGAACGGCACCGCTACTGGCTCACCGGCAGCACGATCACGCGGATGCCGAGCGAGTACTTCCGCGAGCACGTCTACACGACATTCCAGGACGACTGGGTGGCGTTCCAGGTGAAGGATCTCTGCAACGTGCGCCGGCTCATGTGGGCGAACGACTTCCCGCACAGCGATTCGACGTGGCCGAACTCGCAGGACGTGCTGGCCAAGCAGGCCGCGCACCTGACCGAGGCGGAGCGCGACCTCGTGCTCCACGACAACGTGGCCGAGCTCTACGGGCTCGGCGCGGCGTAGACTCGGGGCGAAGACCAGAGGAGGCGCGTCATGAAAGTCGGCATCGCCCTCAACATGCTCCAGAAACCCGGGTTGTCGGACGCCGCCGTGTTCGCCGAGCACATGGCGCTCGGCGACCTCGCCGAGCCGCTCGGCTTCGACTCGCTCTTCGCCCTCGAGCACCACTTCACCGGCTACGCGATGTCGCCGTCGCCGACGCAGCTCTTGAGCTACTTCGCCGGGCGGACGAAGCGCATCACCCTGGGCACCGCCGTGATCGTGCTGCCCTGGCACGACCCGGTGCGCGTGGCCGAGGAGATCGCGCTGCTCGACGTCATCTCGGGCGGCCGCTGCCTGTTCGGCTTCGGCCGCGGCGCCGCGAGCGTCGAGTACGCGGGCTTCCGGATCCCGATGGAAGAGGCGCGCCCGCGGTTCGTCGAGGCGGCGCAGATCGTGGTCAAGGCGCTGACCCACGACGTGTTCGACTGGGACGGGGAGTTCTACAAGATCCCGACGACGTCGATCCGGCCGCGGCCGATCTCGCATCCCGAGCGTCGCTTCTATGCCTCGTCGGTCAGCCCCGAGTCCGCCGAGATCATGGCCAAGCTCGGCTTCGGTGTGCTGATGGTGATGCAGAACGAGTGGCCCGCCGCCGCGGCGGATATCCAGCGCTATCGCGACATCGCGCAGAGCGTCGGCCACACGCCGCGCCCGCCGATCATCCTCACCAACATCTCGGTGGCGGAGAGCCGCGCGGAGGCGCACGAGCGTGCGGTGACCTATCTCAGCCGCAAGTTCGACTCGATCGACGCGCACTATCACTTCTCGGACGGGCACCTGGCGAACGTGAAGGGCTACGAGTTCTACGGCAAGATGTCGAAGACGTACTCGAAGATGAAGGACGCCAGCTACCGCGAGAAGGCCGCGGAGTTCTACGTGAAGATCCAGATCGTCGGCACGCCGGACGAATGCCTGCAGCAGATCGCCGAGCTGCGCCGGCTGACGGCCGTCGATCACCTGGCGACCGAGTTCGGCTACGGCGCCATGCCCCACGAGCAGGCGGAGCTCAACATGCGGCTCTTCGCCGAGCGCGTGATGCCCGTGCTGCAGCGCGATCCGGCGTTCACCCGCCAGGAAGCCCCGGTCGGCGCCGGCGCATCCTCGGCGCCCGGTGTGTTCGTGCCCGCGTAGGCGGGGAGAGAGACATGACATACGACCTCGTGATCCGCGGCGGCACCGTCGTGGACGGCTCCGGGCTCCCGCGCTACCGAGCGGACGTCGGCATCCGCGGCGATCGCATCGCGCGCATCGGCACGATCCATACGCGCGGACGCGCGGAGATCGACGCGCGCCATCAGGTCGTCGCGCCCGGCTTCATCGACGGCCACACCCACATGGACGCGCAGGTCGCCTGGGATCCGCTCGGCACGTGCTCGTGCTGGCACGGCGTGACCAGCGTCGTCATGGGCAACTGCGGCTTCACCCTGGCGCCCTGCCGGCCCCACGAGAAGCACCTGGTCGTCCGCAATCTCGAGCGCGCCGAAGACATTCCGGCCGAGGCCATGCAGGCGGGGATCGAGTGGACGTGGGAGACGTACGCGCAATACCTCGACGCCGTCGCCCGCTGGCCGAAGGGGATCAACTACGCGGGCTACGTCGGCCACTCGGCGCTGCGCACCTACGCGATGGGCGAGCGCGCGTTCTCCGAGCCCGCCACCGCAGCGGACCTGGCCGTCATGAAGCGCGAGCTGGCCGACGCGCTGGCCGCGGGCGCGATGGGGTTCACGACCTCGCGCACGCGCAACCACGAGACGGCCGACCGCCGGCCGGTTGCCAGTCGCGTCGCCGAGTGGAGCGAGGTGCGCGAGCTCGTGCAGGTGATGGGCGATCTCGGCGCCGGCATCTTCGAGATCGCCGGGGAGGACACCGGCCGCGATCTCGACCGCCAGCGCGACTACCTGACGCGACTGCGCGACCTGGCGGTGGAGAGCGGCGTGCCGGTCACGTGGGGCATGTTCAGCTCGCGTTTCATGCCGGAGGCCTGGCGGACGTATTTCGCCACGCTCGACGAGACCGCGCGCGCCGGCGGCCGCATGTTCGCGCAGGTGCACAGCCGGGCGCTCTCGGTCGTGTTCTCGTTCGAGACGCGACTGCCCTTCGATCGCCTGCCCGAGTGGGGCGAGGTGCGCCGGCGTCCGCTCGACGAACAGCGCGCGCTTCTGCGTGACGCCGACGTGCGCCGCCGGCTGGCCAGGGCGGCGGCCGAGGCCGAGTGGGGTCGCGCCGTCGGTGCCGATGCCCGCAAGCCCGACTACGAGTGGATGATGCTCATGGAAGATCCGTGCGGGCCGCACCGGTCCCTCGCCGAGATCGGGCGCGAGCGCGGTGTCGATCCGGTCGAGGCGCTGATCCAGGTGGCGCTGGAGCGCGATCTCAAGGCCTTCTTCGTCCAGCCGCTGTTCAACGAGAACCTCGACCACGTGCTGGAGATGATGAGGCACAAGCACTCGGTGGTGACCTTCTCCGACTCGGGCGCGCACGTCTCGCAGATCATGGACTCGTCGCTGCAGACCCAGGTGCTCGCCTACTGGGTGCGCCGACGCCAGGCGATCTCGCTCGAGGAAGGTGTGCGGATGCTGTCCTTCGAGCCGGCGTCGGCCTGGGGCCTTCACGAGCGCGGGCTCTTGCGCGAGGGGCTGGCCGCCGACGTCATCGTGTTCGACCCCGATCGCGTGGCGCCCGACATGCCCGAGGTGGTGAACGATCTGCCCGCCGGCGCCCGCCGGCTGCGCCAGAAGGCCACCGGCTTTCACGCCTCGATCGTGAACGGCCGGGTGGTGCTGCGCGACGGAGAACACACGGGCGCGTATTCCGGGCGCGTCCTCCGTGGGCCTCTCGCCGTAGGGAGGTAGGACCTCTGGCACCTTGACGGTGCCGGACGGGCGGCGGTAGCTCTAGGCTGGGTGTCCAGCCAGCAACAGTCCGAGGCGCTCCTCGCGGCCGCTCGCGACGGCGTGATCGTCGTCGACGACTCGCGGACATTCGTTGACGTCAATCCTGCCGCGTGCCGACTGCTTGGTGCATCGGCGTCCGAGCTGATCGGCCGCCGCTTCGACGACTTCCTCGAGCGGGGCACGGATCTCGAGACCGCCTGGAAGATCTTTCTTCGCTTCGGCGAGCAGGCCGGAGAGCTGCGCGTGATTCGCCCGGACGGCGCGGTGAGGCACATCGAGTACAGCGCGACGGCGCGGTTCGTCGCCGGTCGTCACCTCGCGATCCTGCGCGATATTGCCGGCCGCAAGCTGGCCGAAGCGGAGCGGGCCGAGCTCCAGCGTCGCGAGCAGCTGCGCTTGCGCGAGACTGAGACGCTGCTCGCCGTGAGCCGCGCGTTGAGCTCGACGCGGGACCCGACCGAGACGATGCGGCGAGTGGCGCGAGAGATCGCCCGGGCGCTCGGCGCGGACATGGTAGGCGCCTACCTCGCCGACGCAGCGCACGACAGCCTGTGGCCGACGGCCGGGTATCACGTGCCCCACGCCCTGCTCGACGCATTCCGGCGGATTCCGATTCCGATCAAGGGCCACGCGGCCATCGAAGAGGCGTGGCTTCACCGGCGCGCGGTGTGGACCGACGACATGCCCGGCGACCCGCGCGTCGATCGCGAGCTGCTCCGGCACTTTCCCCACCAGTCCGATCTGTTCGTCCCGATTCGCATCAAGGACCGACCGGTCGGCGGTTTCTTCGTGATCTGGTGGACGGCGCGGCGGTCGGTCACGGCGTGGGAGATCAGCCTGGTTCAGGGCATCAGCGACCTCGCGGGGATGTTCCTCGAGAACGCCCAGCTCTATCGCGAGACGGCCGATGCCAGTCGCGCCAAGGACGAATTTCTCGCCACGCTGTCTCACGAGCTACGCAATCCGCTCGGCGCGATCGTCAACGCCGTCACCGCGCTGGACCACGACGCCATCGGCGAGGAGCAGGCGGTGCGGCTTCGGCAGATCATCCATCGCCAGACTCACCACCTGACACACCTGGTCGACGACCTTCTGGACGTCGCGCGAGCGACCGCCGGCAAAATCGCGCTCTTCCGCGAGCCCGTCGATCTTGGGGACGTCGCCACCGGCTGCATCCGCTCGCTGCGGGAGAGCGGTCGGACCCACGACCGCCGGGTGACCGTTCGGGTCGAGTCGGTGATCGTCAATGCCGACCCGACTCGGCTGGCGCAGATCATCACGAACCTGCTCGACAACGCGGTGAAGTTCACGCCCCGCGATGGCGCGGTACACGTCGATGTCGCGCGAGAAGGGCAAGAGGGCGTGATTCGGGTGAGCGACAGCGGGATCGGCATCGATCCCGCGATGCTGCCCCGGGTGTTCGATCTGTTCGCCCAGGCCGAGCAGCCGCTCGATCGGTCCGTCGGTGGACTCGGCATCGGCCTTGCACTCAGCCGACGCCTGGTGGAGATGCACGGCGGCATGATCACCGCCGCCAGCGATGGTCGCGGGCGCGGCGCGCAATTCACGGTGCGGCTCCCGATCGAAGAGGCGCACACACGGCCCCCGGCGCAAACCGTGCCCTCTCCGAACCGCACCCGAACCGTGCTCGTCATCGAGGACAACGACGACGCCCGCGAGTCGTTGCGGCTCTTGCTGGAGTCGCTCGGGCATCGCGTGCTCCAGGCGGCCGACGGCCATCAAGGCGTCGCGCTGGCGCTGGAGCATCGCCCAGAAGTGCTCCTGATCGATCTGGGACTACCCGGATTGGACGGTTACGAGGTCGCGCGAATCGTCCGTGGGGACCCGGCCGGCAATTCGGCACTGCTCATCGCGGTGACCGGCTACGGTCAGGTCGAGGATCGGCGACGCTCGATGGAGGTGGGGTTCGATGCTCACCTCGTGAAGCCGGTGTCGCAGCACCAGCTCTCGAGCCTCATCACTGAAGCCTAGCGAGCACCCGTCTGAAGGTCTGTAGCTGACGGGCGGTCAGCGCCGCGGGCGAGCCGAGCGAGCTTTCGGCGCCGGCGCGGCGAGGCCGGCCAGGGCCAGATTCGTGAGCTGGGCGGCGACCTCGCGCACGCCGAGCCGCCCGCGCGGGTGGTACCACTTGTAGAGCCAGTTCAGCATCCCGAGCAGACCGTAGGAGACGACCGGCACGTCGAGGTCGGCGCGGAACTCGCCCGACTTCACGCCCTCGCGCAGGATCTGCTGCCAGCACCGCTCGTAGTGCTTGGGCGAGAGCTTGAACTGCTCGCGGAACCGGCGCTTCATCTCCTCCCGCTCGTGGAGGTACACGAACAGGTGGGGATAGTGGCGGTCGAAGGCCTCGAGGTGAGCGACGATGGCGCGCCGAAGCTTTTCCGACGCCGGCAGCTCGCTGGCGACGATCTCGCTCATCCGCTCGTAGATGCGGGCAATGGGCTCCTTGACGATCAGGTAGAGCAGGTCTTCCTTGCTCTTGACGTGGTGGTAGAGGCTCCCTTTCAGGATCCCGACGGCGTCGGCGATGTCCTGCACGGTGGCGGCGTGATAGCCCTTCGTCTGAAACACCTTGGCCGCGGCCGCGATGATGTCCTCGAGAGTCGCCATGCGGCGCCCATTCTAGCGCGAGCCGGCGGCGAGGCGATTTGGTGCTAAGCTCTCGACAGCAACGACCAGGAGGATCGCGCCGATGACGACCGACGTGTACGCGGGCAAGGATCTCGGCACCCTCGAGCTGACCGTGACCGACGAGATGGTCCAGCACTACGTCAAGGGGCTCGACGAGCCCAATCCCTGGTACACGGCCACGTCGCCGTTCGGCGGACCGGTCGCGCCGGCGATCGTCTACCAGCAGGCGGACAGCGAGTTCAAGGGCTGGTATCTCGACAATCTGTTCGGCAACCTCTGGCGGCGCCAGGAGTGGGAGATCTACGCGCCGACGCGCGTCGGACAGGTGCTCCGCTGCAGCGCGCGCGTGGCCGATCGCTACCGGCGGCGCGATCGCGACGTCGTGGCGCAGGAGATGTTGATAAAAGACCAGGCCGGCAACCTGATCGCGCGGAGCGTGCATCATCAGAGCTTCCTGGCCGAGCAGAAGAGCGGCGAGGTCGCACTGCGCGATCCGGCGAGCAAGGAAGGCGCGCAGCGCGCCGGTGAGCCGTCCGGCGAGCCGCTGTCGGTCGAGCTGCACAAGCGGTTCACCGAGGCGATGTGCAACGAGTTCTTTTACCGTAGCCGCAACTATCACAACGACAAGGCCGCCTCGAAAGAGCTTGGCTTCGGCGACACCGTGATCGGCGGCCGCATGACGCTCTCGTGCGTCACCGAGCTCCTGACGCGGCACTTCGGCCGCGGCTTCTACCTGGGCGGCCGCCTGGACGTGAAGTTCACCAACGTCCTGTGGCCGAACGAGCCCTTTACGGCTCGTGGCATTATCACCGGCCGCCGCGCGGAGGGCAGCCACACGCGTGCGGACGTCACGGTCTACTGCGAGAAGGCCGACGGGACGAAGATCATCGTGGCCGAGGCCAGCGCGCTCGAAGGGTATTGAGCGGCTACTTCGTCCCTTCCGGATCGACCTCGGCGGCGTAACACACCGGGGAGGCGAGCGCACTGGGCTCGCCGGCGACGGGCGCGCCCAGAAAAACCAGCCCTTCCGGATCGCGCCGGTACGTGCCCCGCTCGGTCACGACCCAGTCCATCGGAATGTCCCAGCTCTGAGGATGGATGGTCTGCATCCGGGCTAGCTCGTAGCTCACGCCGATGACGACCGGTTTGTTCGGCAGGCTCGCCAGGGTTCGGTCGAAGAAGCCGCCGCCGTAGCCGAGGCGATAGCCGGCTTCGTCCCATCCGAGCATCGGCAGCAACATGGCCGTTGGAACGACCGGCTCGGAACCCACGGGATACGGAATGCCGAGCGGACCCGAGCCAAGCTCTACGCCTGGATGCCATTCGCGGAAGACGAGCGGCTGTCGGGGCGCGACGACCATGGGCAGGGCAGTCACCGCGCCAGCCTCACGCAGCTTCTGAGCGAGGCGTCGCGCGTCGTATTCGCCGCGGATCGGCCAGCAAAAGACCACCTTCGCCGCGGCGAGTCCCGGAAACGAGCGCCGGAGATGCGCGTCGATGCGCTGGCCGAACAGCGCAAGCGCCGCCGGGTCGAGCGTCTCCCGCGCCGAGACCAGTCGGTCGCGCTCGGCCTTTCTCCAGCGTTTGAGCTCGTCGGCGTTCACGATCTGCTCCCTCCGTCCGCTTCCAGCATACGGCCGAGATGCCGGCCGAGGAAGTCGACCGTCGAATGGACTGGTCAGCATGAGGGAAAGACCTACTGTTCCCATTAGGTTTACTGCGGCCGGTCCTTCGGGCACGCTGGAATTAATGGCGACGGTGGCCTGCGAAACGTGCGGTCTCGTGCAGCGCCTGCCGCCGCTGGCGCCCGGCGCGGCGGCTGAATGCGCGCGATGCCGCGCGCGACTCGCTCGCGGTGATGACGGCGGGAGCAGCCTGGCGCGGACCGCGGCGTTCTCGCTGGCCGCGCTGATGTTCTATCTGCCCGCGAATCTCTATCCCATCTTGCGGCTCGAATGGTACGGCGCCCACTCCGAGAGCACCGCGTGGGACGGCGCGATCGCGCTGTTCCGCCAGGGGCAGCCGGTGATCGGCGTCGTCGTGTTCCTGGCCAGCATCGCCGTTCCGTTCTTGAAGCTGCTCACGCTGTTCTACCTGGTCGCCACGGTGAAGCTCCGGTCCGCGGCCTGGCGGCGCCAGCGGACGTGGATCTTCCATGGGCTCGAGCTGATCGGACCCTGGGCGATGCTGGACGTGTTCGTGATGGCGGTGCTCGTCGCCCTCGTGAAGCTCGGCGAGCTGGCGACCGTGCTGCCGGGCCGCGGGCTCTTCTCGTTCACCGCGGTCGCGGTGCTGACGATGCTGGCGTCGACCAGCTTCGATCCGCGGCTGATCTGGGAACGCCGAGAAGACCCGCGATGACCGAGGAGACGCCCGATGCCGCGGCGCCCGACACGCTCCCCGTCGCGGGGGTCCGCCGCCGCCGTCCGTGGACCGTGTACGTCGTGTGGCTCGTGCCGGTGGTGGCCGCGGTGGCGGTGGGCGTCCTCATGTACTGGTGGATGCACGAGCAGGGGCCGACCATCACGATCATGTTCCGCGACGCGACGGGTCTCAAGCCGGGCCAGACCGAGATCCGCTATCGCGGGGTGGCCGTCGGCGAAATCTCGACCGTGGAGCTGAGCCCTGACCTCACCAACGTGACGGTTTCAGCACGCGTGCGGCGCGCCACCGCCGACATCGCGCGCGAGGGATCGATCTTCTGGATCGTGCGCCCCGAGGTCGGCATCGAGACCGTACGGGGGCTCGCGACCGTCATCACGGGTCCGTACATCGAGGTGTTTCCCGGCTCCGGCGAGCCGAAGACCGAGTTCATCGGCGTCGAGCGGCCTTCACCGGCGCTGGGCCGCCGGGGTCTTCACCTGATCCTGGCGACAAGTCAGCTTGCGTCGATCCGGCCGCGCGCGGCCGTCCACTACCGCGGTATCGTGGTCGGCATGGTGAGCTCGACCGCGCTCAGCCGCGACTCGACCGCGGCGCAGGTGCACGTGCTGATCGACCCGCGGTACGCACGGCTGGTGCGCCTTGGGTTGCGCTTCTGGAGCGCGAGCGGCGTGGATATCAGCATGAGCCTCTTCAAAGGCCTCGAGATCAACGTCGACTCGCTCCGCTCGCTCGTTGCCGGCGGCATCGCCTTTGCCACGCCGGACGGCGAGAGCCCGGCGGCGAAGGACAGCAGCATCTTCGTCCTGCACGACAAGCCAGAGAAGGAATGGCTCGCGTGGATGCCGAAGATTTCCCTTCCGGCGGGGGACTGACGCGCGAGCGGCTCGCGCCGATTCCCCAGCAGAGACTTCTGTCGTGGTACGATCGGCGCGCGTTACCAAGCGTTCGCGCCGAGAGAGGAGAGCCGACACCATGTCACAGAAGACCGCATTGGAGGACGTGAAGGTTCTTGATCTGACCCAGTTCGAAGCCGGCACATCGTGCACGGAGGCGCTGGCGTGGCTGGGGGCGGACGTCATCAAGGTGGAGAATCCCAAGGGCGGCGACCAGGGCCGCGGCGCGTCCACCGACAAGCCGGGTGTGGATTCGCACTACTTCATGCTGCTCAACGCCAACAAGCGCAGCGTCACCCTGAATCTGAGCACGCCGCGCGGCCGCGAGATCTTCACAGATTTGCTCAAGAAGGCCGACGTCATGATCGAGAACTTCGCGCCCGGCGCCATCGAGCGGCTGGGCTTCGGCTACGACGTCGTCCAGAAGATCAATCCGCGGATCATCTACGCGCAGGTCAAGGGCTTCGGCGAGGGCCCCTACGAGAACTACGTGAGCTTCGACATGATCGCCCAGTCGGTCGGCGGCGCGCTCAGCCTCACGGGCACCACGGAGACCGAGCCGCTCAAGCCCGGACCCACGATCGGCGACACCGGGACCGGCCTGCACTGCGCCATCGGCATCCTCGCCGCGCTGCACCAGCGCGAGCGGACCGGCCGCGGCCAGCACATCAAGGTGGCCATGCAGGACGCCGTGATCAACTTCAGCCGGATCGCCTTTGCGCGCCAGGCCGCCAGCGGCAAGGCGGCGATGCGTTCGGGTAATCGCAGCGCGCTCGGCACGACGGCGCCCAGCGGCCTCTACAAGTGCAAGGGCGGTGGGCCCAACGACTACTGCTTCATCTACACGACCCGCGCCGGCAACCGGCACTGGGACCGGCTGCTGAAGGCCATCGGCCGGGCCGAGCTGATCGGTGACGAGCGCTTCAACACGCCGGAGAACCGCTGGAAGCACCACGACGAGGTGGACCGCATCCTGAACGAGTTCACCCAGAGCCGCACGAAGGCCGAGGTCATGCAGATCCTCGGCGACGCCGGCGTCCCGGCCGGGGCCGTCTACGACACGATGGAGATCACGCAGGATCCCGCGCTGCAGAAGCGCGAGATGATCGT
>Ga0111539_10000607_pt1 | contig 46351 bp, 40 predicted proteins | sample RhiMethybrSRZTD1_FD_79667 | JGI IMG/M metagenome (GOLD analysis project Ga0111539, IMG submission 79667) | Populus rhizosphere microbial communities from Tennessee, USA - Rhizosphere MetaG P. TD hybrid SRZTD1 (version 2) (version 2) | ecosystem: Host-associated > Plants > Roots > Rhizosphere >... | reverse complement strand
GAAAAAGGCCTAGGTCCCGCAGACTTTCATCCTCAGAACCCGGGCGTCGACCAGCTGAGCCCTATCATTCGCGCCCACGGCGGGGCCTGGCAAGGTGGTGCCTCAGGATTTTTCCAGACGCAACATCGCTCGGTCCCAGGCAATCATCGCGGCTTCCTTGAACCTGGGCATGAGCGTCTGCGCGCGCCTCCCGGCGCCCAATCCGAACACTCCTCCGATCCAGCTGTACTTCCAGGAGAGCGGGGGGACCTCGACCGGCTCGCCCAGCTCGGAGGCGATCCGTTTCAGCTCCTCGCCAAGATCGATTCGGTACGGATAAAACTCGGGCAACCACACTCGAATGAACTTCACGCACGCCGACCGGGTCCTCTCACTATCCTCGGCCGACCGAAGATGCCGTATGTTCAACGTAATCGACAGGAACAGCGATTCCAGTTTCTTAACCGAGCCTCCGATGTAGCTCATGGACTTGAACCCCGTTCGGCGGTAATAGGACCTCGCTTCCGGAACGAAATGGATGCCATCGCTTGCGAGCACCACTCGACAGAAATACTCTCCGTCGTTGTCCCTCCACAGCCTCGTGTCCCAAGGGCCCGCAACAGTCGACAATTCGCGGCTCACGAGCCAGTTGCCGGTCTGCATGTGCAGATTCTGCCCCATCTTTCTCACCAGCCATTCGACGGGTGCATGGTTGCACCACAAGGGTGTTGGGAAGAACTGGGCTTTCCGGGTTCGATGCATGAACGATCCCCAGGCACCGGACAGAAGGGTTCGCGAACTCCGACACTCGCCAATCTTTCGAACGTGGCTCTCCACTTTGCCGGGCTCGAGGAGATCGTCGGCGTCGAGCCACTGGATGTAGTCTCCCTGGCAAGCTGCGAACGCCGCATTCCTCGCAGCGGAGGCGCCCTGATTCGCCTGCGTCACGACCTGCACGCCTCTCGAGGCAAACTGCCTGGCGACCGACAACGTCCGATCGGTGGAACCGTCGTCGACGATGATGATCTCCTTCTTGGGCCAGCTTTGCGCGACCGCCGACTGAATGGGGTCCGCGAGCCATTCCTGCGAGTTATAGGCCGGGATGAGGATAGACACTAAGGGGTTCATGGCGGGCCGATCACCCCATCCCCCGACTTCTCACCTGAGATGAGGCCTGAGTCAGCTCGAAGTTGGACGAGGCCGTCTTCTCGAAATAGCGGAAGGGCAGCCTTCGCAACGCTGGGCAACAGACGAGCGGTCAATTCAGAGCTCGACTCCAGATGCTCGAGTCGAAACCCATGCGCTTCGTGAAACGACTCGATCTCATCGCGCAATGGTGATTGTCGGAACGGCGTATTCGTGCGTCCGTCACGGCCGAAATCGTCGCGGAACCCCCGAAATTTGAAGTCGTACGCGACTTGGCTGGATGGCGCCAGCGTCGTTGAGAGAAACAGCAGGAACCGACGGATGGCGCTGTCGTTGACGTAAGGGCTTACGCCCTCCATCATCACGAGGGTCCTTGTCGAGGGACCGTTACCTAGCCACGCGCGCAAGGCCGGCCATGTACCGTCGTTCAAATCGATCGGCAGGTACTCGACCCGATCGGCGCAACGCCACCGCTTGGCGACCTGTTCGCGCGCGCGAATCGCCTCTGGTTGATCGCATTCGAGTACGCGGACCTTGTTCGAGCTCAGGAGAATCTCGAAGCGTTGCGCACGCGTATCGGTGCCGCACCCAACATTCACGATGCGCTTCACGTCGTCCGCAACAGCATTGCGGATCACCTGGTCGTAGTACGTGGTTCTCGCCAGCAAGTAGTAATAGAACGGGTCGGCTCTCAAACGCGACAGCGCTTCGCGACCCAACCACGCGGCGCGCCACCGCTTGGTGAGAGGCAGGAAGTGCTTCACCAGCGTGTCTGGATTGCGACGTCCCAGCGGTTCGTGAACGGACTGGATGTACCGCAGCCGTGCGACGTACAGAGAGTTGCTGAGGCCCGGCATCTTCGACGCAACGAGGTATCTGATCATTGGTAGCGCGACGGTGGTGAGCCACTGGACGGCCCAGGCGGCCGAGCGCGGCCTTGCGCGAACCTGACTGCAACAGCTCGCGTGCAGCGTTCTTTCGGCGATGAGAAAAGAGGGCCGCGACCAACGCGCCGGGTCGGCTTACGTCGCAGAGAGATGAACGGACTATCGGGTAGAACGAACGCGCCGGGCGTTCAGAGAGTACAGGGCTGCACAGCCCAATGCGAACAAGAGCCCGCTCGCGGGCTCGGGCACGGGCACGGTCTGGATTGCCAGATTATCTATGGTCGTCGTCGGATCATCGAAGATGCTGGGCGCTAGACTCGACCAGGTCAATTGCATGAAAAGCGGAGTATCTGAGATGACGCCGACGAATTGCGGGCTGCTGGGGCTCACGATGTGCCCCACCAGACCCAGATTCGTGAAGCCCCCCGTGTTGATCACATCGAAGCCGAACGCTGTCACCGGCGCAAGCGAGTTGGCTGAGCCCGATTGGAAGGTTTGGCCGAGCGTGACGCTGCCATCTGTTGTGCCGAGGCCGCTGATGTCGAACCAGAACTTCACGAGGTCGTCGTAGGTGACGATGAACCCGTGAAAATCGTCCGCTGTGGTGTGGGGCCCGTTGATGACGGGATCATCGAACGTGATCAGCGTGAAATTGCCGAGGGCCGCCTCAAACGCTGCGCGATCGGTATAAAGAATCGTCCCCGCCGCTGCGGTGCGACCTGACAAGACCATGAACAACACGGTCGCGCAGAGGAGAACGGGAAGACGCATAGCCAGCCTCGCTTTGGGAATTCTGAGGACTACGAGGGTATCAAATATCAACAACGCCGGAGTGCCTCGTTGCAAGAATCTTGGTCACAGCGCGCAATTGCGACGCGAACGGCCCAGGCGGTCCTCCTGTAGACTCAGCCTGCGCTCGCCGTCGCTGCGCGACTGAGCTGCGTCATCACCGAACGATAGACTTCCTCCAGACCAATCGCCGACATCGCGGCGGGGTCGCTGCCCCGTTGATAGAAGAATCTCTCGAGCATGGGCGACACGATCTTGATCTGGAGGCCGTAGTCGTAGATCTCCCACGGACTCGTGCAGTTAAACAGCGTGACACAGCGCGTTGCGGTGCCGAGCGCAAGGTGCATCGGGAGGCTGTCGCCGCCCACGAGGCAGCGATGGCTCTGCACGTCTCCCATATGCTCACGGATCGTGGCCCGCCGCGGAAGGACGTTCACGCGAAGCCCGTCCGCTTCCAACCTGCGCTTCAGATCATCGTAAAAGGCCCAGCCCTTCATCGGCCACACCGGTCCGGCCACGGGTGCAATCGCGACGTCTCCGGAGAGCCCGGTCGGCGCCGATGGTGAGAGGAGGTACCGCTCCCCTTCGAAACGCCATCCGAGACCGTCGAAGATGAGCTCCTGGTAGGTATGGCGGTTTTCAAGCTTCAACTCGTCGGCTCGCGTCCTGCCATGCGCGCTGATCAGGCTCAAATCGAACCATCGGCGGGAGTCGTCTGTGTAGACAAGCGAGCCCTGGCCGTTCAAGTACGCACCGAAGCGCTGTGCGTGCTCGACCTGTCCGACGAATGACGCGGTCTCGGATTCATCCTCCAGGTTGATGAGCAGATCGTAGGACCGGTCCCGCGCGAGGCCGCGCTCGTCCCACGGGATGCAACGGAGCTCACGCGGTGCGTTCTCGAGAAGCTCAATGTTCGTCTTCGCCGTGATCCAGGTAACCTCGCCGGTCAGCCGGTGCAAAACGGTGGTCGTTCGAACGACGTCGCCGGTGGCGTTGAGCTTGATGATCAGCGTGTTCATCGGCGCAGGATCACGCTGACGGGTGGGTGGCGGAGAGGGGAAGGATTCGAACCACCGATGCTTTCGATTCTCTCACGGCTTTTGGACCCTACTCTCAACTGTCACACGAACGAGAGCACGAAGCGTCCACGTTTCCGGCGTGCTGGCATGTGGACTTGCGCACTTCCTTTCGGTAAAGCATGAGCGATACATTAGGCGGCAAAGGCGCAAGATTCGTCACGCACCTCAGGCAAGATATAGCTATGACGGATCTGTCGGGGACCTGACAGTTGGCGCCGGGACGTGGCCCTCAGATGCTGAGTCACATCAACAAGTTACGGCGCATTACGGCGCACACACAGCTCGGCCGATACTTTGCATGCGCGGATGGGGTTACGAGTTAGCAATTTCCAGGGGGAGCACATCGTGAAGCAATGCCTTTTTGTGTGTAGTCTCGTACTGCTGGGCTGGTCCTCGGCGGACGCGGCAACCGTGACCGCCGCCAATTGCGAAGCGGCCTCCGTGTCCACGGCCGCGAACGCCGCGGCCAATGGCGATACCGTCATCATCCCGGCGGGCAGCTGTACGTGGTCCAGTACCGTGTCGATCAACAAAGGCGTCACGCTTCAGGGCCAGGGCGTTGGCGTCACGGTGATTCTCGACGCCGTGACGTCAGGACCCTTGATGTGGCTCAATCTGGTCGCCAATCAGACGAGTCGCGTGACTGGTATCGAGTTCCGGAGAGCGGGCGGATTTCACGAAGGTACTACCGGGATCATCTCCGTGATCGGCTCGAGCGACGACAGCCGGCGCCTGCGGATCGATCACTGCTACTTCAACGACCTTAGCGGTGTGGCTATTGTCTCCAGCAACGCGCTCGGCGTGATCGATCACAACACGTACGTGGGCACGCCTACGAGCCGTTTCGTCAACGTCTGGAATCACACGTGGGGTAACGCGTCGTGGGGTGACGGGTCGTACGTCGCCCCGACGGGTTTCGGTACCGAGAAGTTTCTGTTCATCGAGGACAACAACATCACGTACCTGGGCTCCTCGAACTACGCCTTCATCGACGGGTTCGCAGGCGCGCGGTACGTGGTGCGGTACAACACGATCACGCGCGGGTGGGTTGAAGCCCATGGGACCGATAGCGGGGGTCGCTATCGCGGCACCCGAGCGGTTGAGGTTTACAACAACACGTTCATTGGCAACGACCAGAACGCGTACATCGTGAATATGCGAAGCGCAGCAGTGCTCGTCCATAACAACACTGCCAGTGGGTATATGTCCAACCCGCGCTTCGAGCTGGCGAACTACCGCGCCAATCAGAGTTTCCAACCGTGGGGTATGGCGAACGGCTCGAACCCGTGGGACAAGAACGTCGGTGGACAGGTCGTAACGGCATTGGATCAGCCCTGCGTGAGCGGTGGTTCGCGGATTTCTGGAGACACACCCGTCCTCCCGTGGACGGCGGGCAGCAACGACCAGGTTGTCGATGCGTGTTATGAGTGGAACAACACCGAGGATGGCCTGCCAGTACATTTCGAAGCCGGTCACGCAAACATCAAGCCTGGAATTCACTTCTTCAACGGCACGCCGAAGCCTGGGTACGTACCGTTTACCTATCCGCACCCTCTGACGACGGGAAGCAGCGGCGGCAGCGGTCCTCTGGCGCCCGCGAACCTTCGCATCCTCAGCAGCGAATAGTAAAGATGGGGCGCCTCCTTGCGGAGGCGCCCCGACATCTGCATGAGCAACTAGTCGCGGCGATTCGGCCGGGACTGCGTCACGCGCGCACCGACGTCCAGAAGACTTCTATGCTGGGCAGGTGGCATTCCTCGAAAGCACGGCTGAAACGATCCGCGGGAAGCCATTTCTCGAGCGCAAAACCACCCTGGCAATCCACGGCATAGTTAAACGTCCCTTCGGGGAATATCCGGTCCAACAAATCAATGCATTCAAGACCTTCGGGTCGGAATTCAGGAAGGTTGACCTCAAACGATAAATACGGCACCGGACTATGAAGACCACGGAGTACGTCCGGTTCGGCGCCTTCGACGTCGATCTTGACGAAGATCGGGCGACCGTACTGGGCGATGAGGTCGTCGAGCGTAGTGGTCGTCACCTGTTTCTGGTCGGCGAAGTTCAGTCGTTCACCAAACCGCGCTTCGTCGTGGCGCAATGTCTCGACCCACTTCTGGCTGAGCGTGTTCTTCGCCGAGCCAGGAGCATCCACCCACAACGTACCGGTACCGTTCGTGTCACTGAGCGCGTTGCCGATAACGACGACGGGCTTCTTCACGAGACGGCGCTCGTGAAACGATTGTCTTAGCACCCGCTGATTCGACTCGTCAGGCTCAATGGCCACGACCTTCGCTCCGAGCCTCAGAAAGATGCCGGTCTTGTATCCCTCGTTCGCGCCCACGTCGAAGATCACGTCGCCAGGAGTGAATTCCTTAAGCAGCGACCGGTAGAAGGTGACTTCGCACGCACTAGCGTCGATGACCCGCCTGTCCGCAACGCGCCAGTACAGATCGTAGACAGACGATGCCCTCAGCCGGTGATAAAGCCCGGTCTTGACCAGTAACCTTTGACCGAATCGCTTGAGCGATTGCTCTGTCTTCATACTGGGACCCTGAACACGAACGTCTGTCGCTCGCTTCGAATCTGCAGCTGCACTGGATCTGCGCTCCGGACGCACACGCCTCTACCTGGTCGAATCGTTTCGCCTGAATTCATCGTTTCTAATCGTTGCGATGTCTGTTTTTGTCCGATCAACCATTAGAGACTCTCGAACTCTGTATGTGGAAGCGCGCGGTCATCTACTGTCAGGAACGTTCTCAGACAACGTTACAGGGAACGACTCGGGCCGAAGTTGGCGTCCTCGAGCAGAAAGGCGATGGGGCCATCAGATCGGTAACAGGACGCTATTGTGTCCAACGGATCGATCGAAGCGCTCTGTGAGTGTCCCATCGTCGCGGACGGAACGCACTCGATAGCCTGCGGGTACTAGAGCGGCGAGCTGATCGTCGCTCAGATACAGGTGCTCAAAGAAGACTACGGGGCGATGGGCGTGGAGGGTTCGCTCGAGCCCACGTAGAACGACAACTTCGTGCCCTTCGACGTCCAGTTTGATGACATGGGGCGGTGTCTCGGTCGGATGATGAGCGAGGAATGAATCACCACTGACGGCCCGCGTGGGAACGTCAACTACATGGTCCGCGTTTAACCCAGAGGTGGCCATTACGTAGTCGCGCCCCTGAATCGAGGCCCCAACGCTCTTGTGCTTCGGCATCGTGAGAACGACATCGGCATCATGATCGGAGAGAGCGAGCGCGAACGCTTTTACGGGGTGGCCGGCGAAGAGCTCGGTCAGGGACTCGGCCAACACGGGATTGGGCTCAAAGGCCAGGATGTGCACCGATGGACAGCGCCGCCGGATCTCTGTGGTGACGAAGCCGTTGGAGGCGCCCACATCCCAGAACACGCCGTTGTTCGGCAGCACAGTGGCGATCGCCGTGGAGAGCCCTTCCTCTGTGTCGTACGGAGCGAGTGTATCGCCCAGCAAGTGGGTTAGCCACAGTCGTCCCGCAAAGTCGCGAAGATCCACGCGCAGCGTCCCGATGCCCGGGACACGCAGGGGGTACGCCTGCAGTCCACGAAACCAATTGCTGGCATAGCGCAGCAGGAGGCCTGATCCCGGTAAGCGGAGGTAGCCATGCCAGAATCGATAGAGACCGACGACCATGCATGGAAGAATTGCGGTCACGCTTCTCCTTCGGCGTGGCCGAGCCCTACGACGACGACTTCGTCAGCACTACCCAAAAGCGCGCGTACCTCGTGAACATGCGCAGCGACGTGGGACATCGTGCACAACAACACTGGTTCCATTCCTAACTATCAAATTCGCTGTGAACTACTGACTGAACCGAAGCTCCGCATTTTGGAGTATCGGTGACGGATCAAAACCCGTGAGACGAGAACGTCGGTGGCCCAAGCGATATCAGAGTGAGGCCGTTTCGCAGCGCATTGTCATCGCAAGCCCCGAAGGGGCCTGCTGTATCCCACTTACCGAATAAAGGTTTGATCCGCCGTCAGGGCCACGCGCTGTTGCCCCATCGATTCACGAACAACTGTGAGGACGCTCGAGACCGCGCGCCGCGATGGAGAATAGATACACACGAGGGCGAGGGCCGCGACCAACCCGGCAGGCACACACACACCGAGTTGAGCCAGCGGAGACCAGTCAGCCACGAACTGCCTCAGCAACCAGGTCGGACCGAACACGGCCCCCCAAAGCGGCGCTTGCGCCAGAAACCGCGCCCAGAGATCCTTCGTCGTCACAAGCTGGTTCCTGCCGGCGATCCAGTAGGTAATCGGCAGCTGGACGAAGACGCATGATGTTGAGAACGCCATCGCCACACCTATCGGCCCAAAGGGCAGGCCCACAACAAAGGCCAATACTGTGATCGACGAGGTAAGGCAACTTAGGACGAGATAGTCCCTGCCCCAGCCCTGGCTAGCGAGCAGCCACCCGGCGACCGCGATCATCGGCGTGTACAGCGCAACCAGTGAGAACGCCGCGAGGATAGGCGCCGCACCTTCCCACTTCGCCCCCAGCACAACGTGCGTCAGGGGATGCGCGAGTGCAAGCAGCATGGCCGAGAACGGGAGGATCCCCACGGCGATCGTGTCGTACACCTGAAAGACGATGCGGCGATAGCGTTCGGGCTGTTCCTGAAGTCGCGAGAGCGTCGGCACGAAGACCGCTTCGAGAGGGGTCATCGCCTGCTCTATCGGACGGTAGAGCAATGCGCCAGCGCGCGAGTAGAGGCCCAGCGCTTCCGATCCGAAGAAACGGCCGATCAGCAAGCCGTCGGACCCTCGCGCGAGCGACCACAGCAAACTGCTCACCGACAGGTTGGCGCCGAATGAGAGCAACGACGACGTCTCCGGATCGCGCACGGGCAACTGCGGGCGCCAACGAGAGACGGTCCAGGTCAGGACCAGAGCGACAATGCTCGACGTGAGCTGCATCCAGACGAGCGACCAGTAGCCAAACCCGGCCCAAGCGAGGACAACCCCGACCAGACATCCGGCCCCAATCGCACCCACCTGGATGAATGACACGGCCTTGAATCGCATCTGGCGCTTGAGCAGTGCGAGGTGCTGGACGGTTAAACTCGCACACAGAAAGGTCACTGCGAGCGCCAGGGTGATGCCAACCAGGCGCGGCTCGTGAAAGAGCCAGGCAACCCCGGGCGCAGAAACAACCAGGATAAGCGTGGCGATCCCACCTACAGCGACGTTGGCCCAGAAAAGGTTCGAAACTTGTGCGTGGGTGATCCCTTCCCGCTGGACAGTGGCGGTAGACAGCCCGGCGTCTCCAAAGATGCGAAGGAACCCGATGATTGTCGACACCATCGCCACGAGTCCGAAGTCTTCTGGCGCGAGCAATCTGGCGAGCACTACGGTCGAACCGAGATTCAGCACGAGCTGAGCGGCCTGCGCGATGCCGGTCACGAGCGTACTCGAGACCGTACGGCTTCGCATGCCCACGAGCAGGTGCCCGGTGGCAAAGTGGGTGTTCTCCTCGCTCGGCGCCGGAGGATTCTGGTCGATAGCGTTCTCGATCATCGAGGAGTGATAGACATCAGGTGCACTCAGCTGGTACCACTGCTGCCTTCCCGATCAGCGCAAAAGCAAGAAGTGCAGTGGCGAAAGAACGTTCAGGGTGTGGCTGCAGATGGTTCGTGCTTCACGGTGAGCGCGTACGTGTCGGGTTCCTGAGGGTTAAAGACTTCGCTCGCCCAGAAGAGCGTAATGAGCTCACCTGAACCCACGTTCTCGATCGAATGCGTATAACCAGGAGGAAGGTCGACCACCCGGAGATCATCGCCACGTACTCTGTACTCGATCACACGCTCCGTGAGCACGTGGCGAAAGCGAATCATGGCCTCGCCATCGAGAACCAGGAACTTCTCGGTTTTGGTGTGATGGTAGTGATTCCCGCGCGTAATGCCCGGCCGGGTTCTCGATACAAAGATTTGCCCAAACGTTTCCGATTTGATGAACTCGGCGAGCCGACCCCGATTGTCGTCCCTTTGCTGAAGGTCGTAGGCGAGATCGTCCTCATCGAGGTAGCTCAGGTAGGTGGCGTACAGTTTTCGGCTGAACGCGTCGAGGTCAGGCACGAGCAGAGTTGGCCGCATTGCACGGAAAGACCGAATCATCTCCACCAGACGTCCCAGCGTTATCGGAAACGTCGGTGCAACAGACTGGTATGAGACCGCGCTCGACTCACGTCGGTCCAATTCTCTCAGCCAACATCGCACGACATCGTCCACGTGTACGAGTTCCAGTTGACGGTCTGGGTCGGAGATCGTGACAGGCAAATCGCGTGCGATGTTGTGGCAGAAGGTCGCGACAGCGGAGTTGTAGTCCGGACGGCACCATTTGCCAAAGACGTTGGGCAAGCGGTAGATCGTCACGCGGCCTCCGGTGCGTTCGCCGTAGGCACGCACGAGCTCTTCTGCCTGGCGCTTGCTGGCGCCGTATGGGTTATCAAGAAGCGCTTGGACAGACGACGAAAGCACCAGCGCAGGGGCCGAGTCGCGCCGGGTCAGCAGGTTGCACAGCTGCGCGGTGAACTCTACGTTTCCAACTCGAAACTCATCCTGATTCGTTGGACGATTGACGCCGGCTAAGTGAAAGACCACGTCGGCAGCCGCCGTCGCAGCGGCCAGGTCTTCGGGCGTGTCGTCGATGTCGATCTCCCACACGCGGTGCTCGGGCATGCGCGCGAGCCATGCGCGCACATTCTGTCCGATGAAGCCCTTACTGCCAGTGACGAGGATATTCATGGTCTCTCTACTAGTTCTAGCGAGCTAGATGAAGTACTCAACCTGGCCCATGGCGTCCAGCAACCTGCCGATATCCTCCGGCCGCGTGAGCTGCTGGGTGTTCGCGGACGTGTATTCCTCACCTAGCGTCTTCTGCGTAGGGGACTTGGGTAAGCGATACTCGGGATGGATGCAGAAGTGCTCGCGGCTCTCGACACTCCGACGGATCTCGTACTCATTGACGAGGATTTCATGAATCTTCTCTCCCGGCCGAATCCCTGTCGTCTTGATCGGATGACGCGCCTTCTGCTGGCTGTATTTCATGCGCATGGTTTCGGCCAACGCCTGGACGGTGCAAGCCGGCGCCTTGCGAACGAAGATCTCGCCACCTTCGGCGCTGGTCATCGCGTGCAGCACCAGGCGCACGGACTGGTCTAGCGTCAGCAGGAACCGCGTCATCTCAGGCACCGTGAGCGTCAACGGTTGTTGGTTGTCGATCTGCTGTCGAAAGACGGGAATGACGGACCCGCGGCTTCCCATCACGTTGCCGTAACGCACGCAGCAAAACACGGTCTTGCCACCCATTTCGTTCTGGCTGCAGACGATCTTCTCCATCATCGCCTTACTCATCCCCATGGCGTTCACGGGCTTGACCGCCTTGTCGGTGCTCAGAGCGACGAAGGTCTTGACGCCGTTGGCCCTCGCCATTTCACAGGCATTCTGGGAGCCGAGAATATTCGTCTTGACCGCCTCAAACGGGTACTGCTCGCACGACGGCACTTGCTTCAAGGCAGCCGCATGGAACACATAGTCGACTCCATCCATGGCCTCATCGAGCCGCCCAGGATCACGGACGTCGCCGATGATGTACCGCAGCTGGGGAAACGCCCGCTGCATTTCCCATTGCTTCTTCTCGTCCCGGCTGTAGACACGAATCTCGGCCGGCCGGTAGTGGAGTAAATGGGTTGCCACGCGGTTGCCAAAAGAACCAGTGCCACCCGTGATGAGGATGGTAGAGCCTTTCAAGGCCTTGGTTTGCATGAGTGTCAACTGTGATGCAGGACGGAGGACTCAGCGGCCGTTGCGGGCGGTGCTGAAAATCATTACCTGCTGCAGGAGCGTGTTGAGCGATCGTGAAACGGCCTCGGGGCCGTATCGTTCCATCGTCGCCTGCTGAACGGTCACCTCATAGCGGCGCTCCTCGATGACGCTCCTGAGGGATGCGGCGATCGTCTCTGGCGCATTGTCGTTCATAAACGTGATGCCCGCCTTCAGGTCGGACTCGAGACCATCGAGGGCGGACAGACGGGTGCTGATGACGTGCATGCCGGCGCCGAGGCATTCGAGCGTTTTGAATGAAAACCCCTGGGTCGTACTGATGTCGTAGGGCACGATGGTCAGCTTCCCCTCGCTCAGGAACTGTGCGTTTTCGTGCCGACCAAGTACGCCTCTGAACACGATGCTTGGGTCGTTCTGCGCCAGGCGGTGCAGACTCGCGGTCACTTCGCCGTGCCCGGCGATATGGAGTTGCCAATCGGATAGATTGGCGAGCTTCCAACCCTTGACTAATTGCTCCAGCCCCTGGGGTGGGGAGTGCGTTCCGGAAAACACCACCCAGTTTCGCCCGTTCTCGCTTGACGCCTTCGGTCTCTGGGTCGCTGCGCCGACAACTCCCGGAAGGAGCAACTTCGGAACATTACTCGGCACTTGGGCAAGAAGAGCAGGTGACCCCGCGATGCATCCGGAAAGAGATGCGAGCAGCTTTCTGGCCGCACGAAGCTGAAACTGTGACGTTATGAAGGAGGCCCGACTCGTCGGCTCGGATTCGCGAAATTGGTCGTCCTCGTACTCAAGGATGACGGGCAAGCCCAGCTTGCTAATCGCGTAATTAGCGCACGACACCTGCGTTGGCTTGAGATTGTAAAGTATCACCAGATCGAACGGCGCTTTTCGATGGCGGGCCTTAAGCAGGCGCAGCGTGCTCCGGCTGGACCAGAATCCATTGACAAACTTCACCGGAACGGCCGAGGCGTAGTAGATCGGGATACTGGAGCTGAAGGCCTCGTCTTCGCGGAACGCTGGATAGGCACGCAGTTCCGGTTCGATGACCTCACCCTGCGAGAGGATCTCAACTGAGTGGGAGTTCTTTTGAAGCAACTCCGCAATCAGCTCAATCTTCGCTCTCGAGCCCAGACTGAGGTTACGGACAATCGGGCGGCGCTCCACCAAGCCTGGTCCTTGGTACGGAGCGACAAAAGCTATTCTCATGACGATACTTTGCCTGCCTCTGGCCGGGCGCCAAAGGAGGTACGGCTGCTATAGGGACGCGAGTTCGTCGAGTTAAGTAGCGTCGACTTCACCGGCGCCGCCCGACGCATCTTCATCGCCTCGCGAGAGCGGGCCCGAGTCAGCCGAACACCAAGCGGTACAACGACGCGGCCGTCCTCGACCTCGTTCTGAAGAAATTCACCACCAGAATCGTCACACTTGTGAGGAGCAATGCCCCGATGAACGACACCGTCCAACGAACGGCCACAGAACTCGTCCCGGCCAGGGCGACGCGCAGAAGACGAAGGATCACGATCTGCGCCAAGTAGCCGAGGAGAGAGTACTGCCCCAGGAGGATTACGTGTCGGGGAAGCCAGCCCCCAGTGCCCCACCGAACGCCAATAGCATAGATGGCAGCGACGCTGAGCCATGTGCCGGCGACCTGCAGAATGTAGGGCGTGTCCGCGTAGGTGATGATAAGACAGTACATCAAGTATGCGCCACCCAATGCCCAGAGGTGATTACTGATCCGGTCGAACGTATTCATCGCCATGCGGGCGAATACGATTCCCATCAATCCAATGGCCAAGAGGCGCAAGTTGAAGCTCGACATTCCGACGCGCGACAACGCGCCAAGAGCAAGGAAGGCGACGGCACAGAGAACCCCCGCGGAATACTTGAAAGTGTGGTAGGCGAGCAGAACGAGAGAACCCAGGAGCAACAGATAGGCAATCGGCACCAGGACCTCGAAGGCCGCCACCGTATCGTCACCCCACGTGAAGATGAGTGCTGCATTTGCCCGGAATCTCGTCAAGCCGGACGCATCACCAGCGATGGCGCCTGCGACGCCCGCCGCGATGTTGATGCCAGCGAAGAGCGCCAGGAGCTTCAGGCCTCGCTGCAAGAGTCTCTTCGAACCCCCTGGGTCAGTCGCAACTCGACCCACGTACACGTGACCGATCAGGACACCCGTGATGAGAATGAACGAGGGTGTCACGAACCTGAGGTACCGGTAGTAGAAACCTTCGACTGACACGAAATAGGAGGCCCAGTGGTACAGCACCATCGCCAAGACGAGCGCGCCCTTTGTAAAGTCGATGGCCGCGCTCCGTGCAGGCTTTCGCGTTTCACGACCGATGTTGATGGTGTCGTCGGCAGACACTCGAATCAAGGGGTGTCGGAGCCTCGCTGATGCGTCGTCGCGAACGCTCCCTTTGGGTTGGGCAGCCGCGCCGGCGTTGCGCGCGTCCGGGCTGCCTTCCCATTCCAGGCCTGGCGCACGTAACGGCGACCACTCGTGCTCTGCGTACTCGTGACGGCAGATGCTGAAGCTCGCAGTCCAGCGGCGGAGCGGCTGGGGTAGGCCACGAGAATGCAGTAGAAGGCAAACCCGAACAAGTGCAACGGCCTGAACCCCGCTTCGGTCCAGTTGAAGACCACGATGGCAAACAGAATGCCCAGGCGTAAACATCCCCAGTCGAGATCCCCCATCAGTTCCGCGCACGCTCTGCGGAACGCCACAAATAGCATCCCGATCAGAAGGAACAGTCCGACGAGGCCCAGGTGTAGGTAGACCTCGAGGTAACCGTTGTGCGCTTCCTGCAGCTTGATCCCGTAGATGTCCCAGACGTATAGGAGACGTTGCCCGAGCCAGAAACTCTCGTATCCTGTTCCGAAGATTGGATTGAAGTCCATGCTCAGAAGAAGGGGCCAGAGCTCCGTCCTTCCAGTGAGCGTGCTCTCCCGTCCGAGCATGTTGACGATCACCGAGAACAAATCGAAGAAGACGGCCGCCACGGCCAGCACGGTGATGCCCCCCAGGACGTACGCCCCGACGAACCGCTTGTTGACAATCGGCGATCTGACGAGAACTACCGTGAACGACCCTACCACCAGTGCAGCCAGAGACGTTGAGCTCTTGGCATCCCACAGGACCCAGCAGGTCAGCGCGAACATGCCACCCGTCACGAGCAGCTCCATTCGTCTGGTTGGACTCTTCGGGAGCCAGTACGTCTTGAGCAGGTGGCCGAAGAGAAATAGTCCGGTGGCCGCACACAGGTAGCCGAGCGAATTCTTATTGAGAGTGACTCCAATGTTGAGAGCCATACCATCGAAATCCGAGAACATCCGACCTAGCGCCGGAAAATACCGGATGAAGACTAAGGAGAGCGGGATCAGGATGAAGGCGCATCGCCTCCACACCGCACTGATGGCTTCAGTGGGCCTCGCCTCTGTGAGGAGCACGAGCACCATGATCGGCTCTCCGATAGCCTTGACCCAGCGTCTGGACGCCACCAACGGGTAATCCGACCAGGTAATGGCAATGAAGGCGTACACGAAGTAAAGAGTGAGCCAGCGGTTCGAGCGAACCACTTCACCAATGCGTGCGCGTCGACTCACGAGGACCCACAGGCCCGCGATCAGGAGAGCGGTAAAGAGATTGCGGTCGAGTACGTTGCCCGATTCGAACGTGGCGGTTCCATACGACACGTATCCACCAAACCACTCGGATGGCAGCCTCGAGCCTGTGACCGTGATCCACGTCAGTGGTATCCAGATCGCCGCTGTCAACTCGGGCTGCACTCGAGCGTCTCTTCTCAGCAGGAAGATCGTACCCGCCAGCGCGAGGACTAACGCGAGGTATCCAGACATCAGTTCGAAACGTCCATGATGCTGTCAGTTTTATCGAAGCTGGAATGGCATGACGTAGAAACGGTAGTAGTGCAGCTTCAGGACTTGCGCCGTCACCTCCTGAATCCCGTGCCAGGTATGGGTCCAGTTGTCCGGTTTCACCGTCCCGTACACAGGAAGGCAACTGACCGCGATACCGGCGTCCCCGAATACCCGGTCGTAAACCAGCTGTGACCGCCGGCTTCGGAAAGCTGACGTTACGATCAAAACCGACGTGATCCCATGGCCTCTGAGAAAATCCCGCAGCTGATAGGCCGCATTCAGCACAACGGGCTCTCGCTCCTTGATCGGGACGACCTCAGGCGTCGGCAAGTGCGCCAAGCGGGCCATCACCTCGACAAACCCTGCAGACACCGGGCTCACGGGTCTCGGGTCGCCCGGATAGGTCAACGCCTGCGCCGGGACCAGCACCCGCTTCACGAGACCTGCCCTCGTGAGCTCCTCCGCACGCTCGAAGAGTAAATAGTCCGGATCGAAATTCTCCAGCAGCAGCGCATCTGCGGGCCTAACGCTTTCCGCACACACGACGCTGCGACCAATCCACGGCGTCCACAGCCCTGGCGTCAGCCACATCAGAAGGGCAGCCACCACGACAACACTGATCCTAAGCGTCCACGTGGTCTTCGTGCACTCCGCCCTGTAGAAGAAATAACGCGTCCACGTACGTACGCCGGGGGATGGCCTCACCGTGGTGTCCGGCCGTCCAGACGCTTCTGCATCGCCAGGCGCAAGACCGTGTGTTTCCACGCATAAAACTTGGTCCGAAGATCCCGCAGGTACAGAAAAGCCGGATCCGGAAGTCGCTCGAGCGGATTGCGGTGCAATCCCAGCTTGAGCGCCAGCTGTCCCTTCATCGTCAACGGCACGTAGTACCTCGGCAAATCGACCCGATCGAATCCGTTGTGGCGCTTGAACTCCTTCAGCGGGCCTCGCGGCCACACCGCGTACACCAGATACGGGATCTTCCGCTCGGCGCACACTTCAACAGCCTTCGCGATGAGCGCGTTATTCAATGCCTTGTCGCGATGCTTCACCATCGAGAGGATCTGACCAAGCATTTCGTACCGCCCGCCGTGAGCGAGAAAGATGAATCCCACCAGCTCGTCGTCCACATAGGCGCCGAACAAGTCTTCCCGGAAGAGAAACGTGGAGAATTCTCGCCTGATCGTCTCGACGTCTTTACCGTAGTGCCAGAACGGCATGCCCTGGCGGACGGGCGTCTCGTTGAAGATCGCCGTGATGCCGCGCACGAACGCGTCATCGAAGGTTGCGGGCTTGAGGAGCACACCCTTCTTGGCGGCCTTGGTGACGAGATTGCGCGTTTTGTTGTTGATCTGGTGCTTCAACCAGTGCTCGTAGGTCGTCACCGGCAGGACGGCAATCGAATCGACCTCGCGATGGTATGAGAATCGCGGCTCAGTGTCGGGTAGCCGCTGCCAGAACGAAAATAGATCCGCAGCCGATGAGGCCTTGAGATCGCGGATGAGCGTTTCGGGATCGTCGACATCCTCGTGCCACTCGTCTGCCAGACGCGCGGTCTTCAGCCATGAGCCCTGAATCGTGAAGCGTGTGTCTCGAATCGTCGCCGTGCCTGCTCCCACTGCCGCAATACTTCTGGACATCACCGTGAGCTCACCTGGAAATTGTCGATCGGCTTGAACGTGATGAACGACTCGAAAAGTGAGCTCGCGTGCCCACCATCGATGAACAGCCGGTGAATCAGCTCGGCGGTCGCCAGTGCGGCAATCTCTCCCGTGCAGTTGCGCCGGCCCTCGCGATGTGCGGCGGCGATGTCTCTGGCGTAGACGCGATTGAGATATGGCCTGGACGCCGCGGTCGAGTCGTTCAGCAACGAGTCCACGTAGTCGGCCAGGTGATCACGAAACCAGAGGCGGTAGTGCTGCATCTTGTGCGTGCCGGCAAAAAACGGCGGCTTCCGGCCTCGAGTGAGCCGCACGTCAATCCGAGATAGCCAGTCAGGCATGCCGCCTTCGTAGTACCACTCGGCCTTGAACAGAATGTGGTTATAAAACCGCCCAGGCAAGGAGGTGAGCGCTGAGGCCGTCCCGAGCTGGCCTCTATCCGTCGGGATCGCCGCGAGCGCGGGATGCCGCTCCGTAATCAGCCGTGTCCAGGAGTCGGTCACGTTGTGACCGGCAGGGGCCTGATAGGCCAGCGAGACGAGAGCATTGTCCAAGAAGGGCGAGCGAAGCGTGAGTTGCGACTGGGCCGCTGCCAGGCGTCCATAGAGATTCGAGGGAATCTCATGGAAGATCGCAAACGACGCTGGATGCCCGCGCCTCACCGACTCGAACGACCGTTCCGCGGCCTCGACGTACGGTACGAACTCGGGCGCAAACATCTGCCTGGGAAGGCCCAACGGCTTGAAGGTACTGACCCCTCGCAGCACCTCGCTGCCGTAATTTCCTGTCAACCGCACGGGCGAGATATTGCGTGCGAGCCCGCTGAGATACACTTCATGGGCAACCGCGATATCGAGCGTGCCGTCGGTGACCCAGACCGTCTTCTCCGCGCATTCAGGAAACCGGCTCAGGAACCGCTCGTCGATGTTTAGGACGTCGTGCTCGTACCCGCACACGCGGGCGACTTCGCGCGCGACCGTCACGTCCTGGCAATCTCGATACATCCCACCGTACGTGTAGGACAACCGTCGATCAGCGGACCGAGCGTCGAACGCCATGATCGCTCTGGTATCGAAACCTCCGGTAAGCGACACGGCGACGGAGTCCTCGTCGGTCATGTACTTCGGGATGATGTCGGACAACGTGCTTCTGAGTTTCGCGTAGTACGTCTCAGCATCGAGCGTGGGCTGATTTTCGAGCTCGTCTGGGGTGAAGTACCTCTGCTTGCGAACCTCGCGGCCGCGCGCGATCGTCCAGGCGGAACCGCCTTGCAGCCGCGACACACCCTGGAAGAGTGTCCGCTCGCCGACCTGGGCGCCGAGCGCGAAGAACTCCCCCAGCCCCTCGGCATCGATGCGCCTGCTCTCCGGCCTTATCGCGAGCAGCGACTTGGCTTCAGACGCAAACGTGAAGGCACTCTTCGTCTCCGTGCAGTACACGCGATGCATCCCGAAGCGGTCGTTGAAAAGAATGACCAGGTCTCGAGCTGGATCGATGAGGACACCAGCGAACCAGCCGTTGAGATGACGGAAGCAGCGTTCCCCCTCCTGTGCATATTGCACCAGCAGGGCGGCGCCATCCGGATGGTGGTGTCGTTCGTCTCCGAAGTGCTCCCCTGCAAAGATGAGCACGCGTCCGTCGTGTCGGGACACGCGTGACTCCGCAACGCCGCCGCGGGGGTCGACCCACCCCACGTAACAGCCAAGCTGAGGCACACAGTACGTGCCGACCGTATAGAACGGCTCGTGCACCATCGCCGCCAGCATCGCGGCGAGGTGCGCCTTCGCCTCGTCGGCTGGACGGTCGGTCACGAGTCCGGCAATTTTGGACATGGATCCAGACTAGGTGACCGCTGACTGGTACACCGTGCGGGTCATCTCGGCGACGGTGTCCCACGAGTGCGTACGCGCCGCGTGCTCACGAATCGCACATCGCCGCTCGGCGAGATTGCGAAACAGATCGCTGGCAAAGTACGTCTCTATTGCTCGCGCTAAATCAGCCGCATCGCGGGGCGTGAACACGAACCCGTTCTGGCCCTCGAGAATGTCGTCCTTGAGCGATCCGACGTCGGCGACCAGCGCCGGCACGCCAAAGCTGTATCCCAGGAAGAGGACGCCGCTTTGAAAAACCTCCGTGTAAGGTAGCGCGAGGACGTCGGCCACCTTGAAATAAATTTCGGTGTCGGCGTCTGGGATGTACTCGATATTCAGGAGAAGGCCTTCCCGTTCCGGATCGTCTCCGATAATGGAACGAATCTCGTTCCAATAGCTTTCCTGTCTCGGCTTCGGCCGTCCCGCCACGATCAGGCGATAGCTCTTGTCTTTCGCAGCCACCTGGCGAAAGGCCTCGATGAGGTACTCCAGGCCCTTGTAGGGCGCGATATTGCCGAAGAACAGAAGCGTCTTCTGATCCAGCGCCAGCCCCAGTCGCGCCCTGGCTTCGGCAGGCGTGAGCTTGGTTGTGGGAACGGAGTTGTTGATGCCGAAGGGAATAACCGTGACCGCGTTCGGGCCGATCCCGAAGCTGCTCGATAGTTCCTGCTTCATCTTGTCGGTGTGTACGAAGATGTGGTCGGAGAGCGTGTACTGAAACTTGAGTGTCAGCCGGTTTAACAACGAATCCTTTGCGTCTCGACGGCCTGCGTTGACATTGTGAGCCGTGAGCACTATCCGCTTACCCAGCATCCGGTAGTACAACATCAGCGCCACGCGGTCGAACGTATCGAACCCGTTGTTCCAGAGGATATGAAAGATTCTTGGCTTGGCCGCCCACGCGTAGCGCACGAGCCTTGTGTAGTACGACACCACTCGGATCACCTTCGCGGGCAGACTTGCACCGGCCAACGGCGCTTCGCGAAGACCAAACACCGTCAGAAGATCCGCGGCATTCGGAAAATCCCGAGCCGTGAGATCGTCGCCGGCGATCAAGTCGACTCGAATGCCTTCCTTCAGGAGCGCGCTCGTCAGCCCAAAGGCGTACGGTCTGTCCCAGCCGCCGGTCAGCAGGGCAACCTCGGTCTCCGGCCCGCATCTGTTCGCCACTCAGTGAACCGTCGGCAAACCGCGGAGAACGTCTGCCGTTCCGAGCAGTGCGTGGGGCGCCAGCGCAGGCGTCGAGGAAGGCTGCTGGCGCAGCCACTGCTCGAACACAACGAGGCTGAACAGCAGCTTGTGGTTGTTGCTGTGTCCAGATACGTGCGCCTTCAACAATTGCGCGACTGGAGCCGGCTGCAGGTATTCATACATGAGCGACGAGGGATCGAGCAGCAGCTCGCTCATCCCAGCCTCTGCCGAATCGCGGAACCAGTCGTCGACGACGTTCACGCCGAAACCCTGCTTCTTCCGATTGATGATCGTCTGCGGCAGTACGGTCTGGCAGACCTGCTTGTGGATCCACTTGCGCGAGAAGCGCCGCACTTTGAAGCTCGCGTCCAGCCGCTCGACCCATTCGACGATTTCACGGTCAAGGAACGGCACACGGCCTTCCAGCCCGTGCGCCATCGACAGCTTGTCGCCATACATCAACAACTCGTCAGGGAGCGTGGACCGAACCTCGAGAAACTGGAATCCACCGAGCTCGTCGGTGTCGGACATCAGCTCGGACAAATCGGCGGCGCACTGGAGAAACAGCGTATCGGCATCGCCGGGCAGAACATCGTCCCGGAAAATCGAATTGACCGTGCTCCCGGGCAAGATGGACAGAATCTTCTCGTAGCGCTGCAGCTTGTCCTTCACATGCAGCGCGTACGTGCCTCGCTTGAGCGTCTCGTTGCGGGGAAGCATCTCGATGGCACGGGCCAGCGGCCGCCGGATCCAGGACGGCAGCGACGCCCACTGACCGCCGTAGCGAAGACCGAGATGCCGCCGGTATCCGCCGAACAGTTCGTCGGGACCCTGCCCGATCAGAGCGACCTTGACGTCCTGACGGGCGCGCTCGCACACCAGATACATCGGGACGATGGAGGATGCCGCAATCGGCTCTTCGACCGACGCGACGACCTTCGGCAGCGCGTTCTTGAACGATTCGGGAGTCAGCTCGATCGAGACGTGCTTGGAGCCGAAGATGCGCGCGGTTTCAGCGGCGAGGTGGAGCTCGTCTCCCGAAAAGTTGTCGCCGTAGCCGATCGTATAGGTGTGCCAGGCGTCTCCATAGAGGTTCATGAGCGCCAGCAGCAGACCTGAGTCCACGCCGCCGCTCAGAAGCAGCCCGACCGGAACGTCGCTCAAGAGATGCCGTTTGAGTGCCCGTTTATAGATGGCGAGGAGCTCTTCCTTCGCCTCCTCGTTGCCTGGCATCGGGGAGAATGGCTTCGGCTTGTAGCGGTACCAGCGGACCTCTCGAGCCTCACCGTTCTCGCACACCAGCATGCAACCGGCCGGCAGCTTTCGAATCCCCTTGTACATGGTGAGCGGCGAGGGCGTGTAGCGATACCGCAGGAATAGACTGAGCGCCGAAGGATCGACGCCGGGCCTTCCGTTTTCCGAGGCCAGCAACGGCCGGATCTCAGACCCAAAGGTGAGTCCCGTTTCGTTGAGGCGGTAGTACACCAGCTTGATGCCCATGGCATCCCGCGCCACGATCAGCCGCTTTGCCCGCTCATCCCAGATGGCCACACCGAACATGCCGTTCAGGTGCTGGAAGACGTCGAGTCCCCACTGCTTGTACCCATGGATAATCGTTTCGGTATCCGAGCGGGTCTGGAAGATGTGACCGTGTCCCTCGAGCTCGGCTTTCAGCTCAGGAAAGTTGTAGATCTCCCCGTTGAAGATCACCCACACGGTTTTTTCGCGATCCGACATCGGCTGATGCCCGCCGGCCAGATCGATGATCGAGAGCCTGCGGAACCCCAGCCCCAGGGCTCCGGAAAAATAGAACCCCTCGTCATCCGGGCCGCGGTGAGCGAGCGTTCGCGTCATCGTCGCGACGGCCTCGCGTGACGCTGCCGCACCAGTCTTGAAGTTGTATTGTCCGCAGATCCCGCACATGTTACGCGGCTGCGCTTTCTTCGTGGAGGTAGAAGGCGAGACTTCGGAACATCTGCGACTGTGCCCATCGATGCATCGGCACATCATCCCATCCCAGAAGCAGCTCCCGCGACTTGAACGAGCCGTCACGCTTCACCCAGCGGGTGAAGACGTCCGCGAGCACCGCGTTCAGCGTCTGGTGTAGCTCCGGGAATGTATTTCTCAGCAATACACAGAGATTGATGCACTCCGCGTAGTCGTATAGCTCACGCTTGTACACCGTCAGCCTGGGCGCCTTCGAGAATGGTTTGGGAAGGCCCTTGTCGTCCAGGAGGTGCTGGCGATAGTACCTGACGCCCGCGGCGATCGCCTCTGTGCAGCCCGGATAGCTCTTGACTCGGTGGATCTTCGCGAGCGCCTTCAGGACGAAGCAGGTGTGAAAGTGATCGACGAAATCCCGCGCGCCATCAGCCGAGTAGTGCCACGACCCATCAGGCTGCTGCGAGCTCAGTACGAACTGCAGGTTGCGCTGACCGATTTCCCAATACCTGGGATCCTCGAAGTCGACCGAGGCGGCCGCCATCAGCCAGGCGCGATAGGCGGAGGCGTTCACGACGCCCCCGTGATCGTCCGCCGGGTAGTAGCCGCACGACGCCGCGGAGGGAGAGACCGGGATGTCCTTGATGTCATGCGTTGCGTGCTCGGCAATGGACCGGCAGACGGCCAGCCACTGCGGATCCCTGTCGATCTGGAAGACCTGACGAAAGGCTTCATAGACGTAGGGTGTGGACGTGATGAAAGGCGTGTTCGCCTTGATCGTGCCACTCCTGGTCACCCAGTCGAACGGGTAGCCCCAGCAATACTCAGTGAAGCCGGGTGCTCGACTTGCCTTCAGCGCTTCGAGAAACTGCACCGCACACCGGTGAGCGGGATCGCCAGCCCCGCAAGATCGGAACGCGAAACCCATTGCGTAGTGGGCGTCAGCGATCGGAAATCGCATCGTCTTCCCGAACAGATGTCTGGCGGCCGGGACGAACGCCTCGCAGAAGATCATCGGGGCGACGGCAGCAGTGCCGAGCAACCGGTTCCGATAGTAGAGCGTCTTCGCCGCCCCGCCAATCGGCCCGGCAAAAAACGACTGGTGGTCGCGGGACACGCAGCCGTACGCCTGTAGCCAGGCTGTGAACGGGTCCAAGACCCGCTCACGGCTTCTGATGAGCTCCGACGCGGGCGTCAAGAATGCTTGCCGGCCCGAAGACCGGAAGGTTTGCGATGTACGATCCTCAGACCGCCGCATGTCAGATCGACCTGGGAATAGTGCTGGTACCGCCTCGCGACCGTGACTCCGGACACATCCACTGCGTCCACGTCCTCTTCAACAAAGGTCAAGCCTGCCGACTCGAAGAGTTGAAGCCAATCGGAGCGTTGTATCCGGTTGATGTACTGAACGTCATTTTCGAAACACAGCCGCCATGTGCGATCGGCGTACTGGAGATACTGCTTTGGCGACACCGCCCTGTCGTACTGATAGAGATGGTCTCTGATGTTGATGCTGTGCACACTCCAGCCGCCGGGCTTCAAGACGGCCGAAATGGCCGACACAATATCGGCTGCGTCTCGGGCATAGATGTGTTCGAGCACGCCACCGCTGACGACGAGATTGAACGCGCCGGTTTCTATCGGGGCAAGGACACCAGCCGGATCGACGACATACTCGAACCCGAGAAAATCGTAAAGGCGACCGTACTCACCAATACCTTGAATATCTGCGATCAGCTTCCGCGCGCGTGATTTGCGAGTCCCGTCGATGTCGAGCCGGTCGAGCATGGGTTCCAGCTGCTTCAGATAGTTCTTCAGGCCTTCCATCTGTCGGTTGTCCCAGACGTCATAGAGGACGCCACCGACGTCAAAGAACAATCGAGCCGTGATTGCCTCCCAATGCAGCCAGCCGGTGCCAAACTCCAAGATCCGATCGCCATCCTTGACGAGGCCGAGAGTCTTGGACAAGCGCAACATCCGCTCCACGCGCTCAAAGTAGTACGCAGGCATTGGTTCTAGCGCACGCCTCTTGTTTCCTCGAGCGTTACCCAATCCCCTGTAGAGTGCCCTCGTTGGGCGTGAAAGCGAAAACGCCTTCAATGCCGCCGCGGTCAGGCAATACTTCAGCATCGTTCTTCCGCCCCCGTCGTCACTTGTCGCTAAAATTGGAAAAATCAGACCAAATGAATTGCGGTTGTCCAGGCTAGTCCGATTGGGTGTCCCCGGGACGCGGGTCTTTCGACATCAAGTGGAAGTTGTCGACCTTTTTCAATCGCAGGACCGATCCGGCAATACGGCGCAACTTCTCCATTTGCTCCCGACGATGGAACCGAACCAGCTCGGGTGACGCTGGGCGAGGAATCCGCCGCATCGCTGCCGAAATGTAACCTGACGCTAACGCAAGACCTCCAAGAACGAACGGTCGCTTGGTGACTCGGAAACAGACCCGGAATAACTGCCATACCGGAGCGTTGCCAAGGTAGTAGTCCTTCTCGCCATACGAGAACGTTGCACTCAGACCACTCCTCTCGGCCGTCCCGAGACTTCGATGGTGGAAAAAGAACTTCTCGCGGAACGACCGAGTCCGCCAACCTTTCATACGGGCCGTTGTTACCGCGATCCAGTCAACACCGCCGCCCGGGTTCGGCACATACCCACCAACCTCCTCTAAACATTCGCGACGGAACAGTTGGCATCCACCCGCGACATGGCTCTCTCCTTCAAAGCTATCCACTCCTGAGTCGTAGCCTTGCTCGCGAAACACAGTCCCGGCGACGCCCAGATCGGGCATCTCGATGAACTTGTCCATGAGAAACTGGAGATAATCAGCGTCAAACGAAATGTCGGCATCGAGGTTGCCGATCACATCGAATTCGAGTGCACGCACACACTCATATCCTTGGTTGAAGCAGCGCGCCTTTTCCGAAAAGCTCCGTTGCCTATGTGCCGGCATGTCCAGTCTCTGAATCCAGGAATATCGCTTCACGTAGCGGTCGATAATCTCGCTGGTTCCGTCAGATGAACCATCATTCACGATCACCCATCTCACGGGCAGCAGAGTCTGGGCAACCAGTGAGCGTGCAGTCCGCTCCAGATTCGCCTCCTCATTGCGCGCCGGAGTAATCAATACATAGTTCATGGATCTGGTCACATTTCTGACATTAATTACGTCGGCCACCGACCGGGGTCCGCTCGCGCGCAGGCTGTGTGGTGTTGTCCGCGCCTTCCGATCTGAGCTGTTCGAAAATGCCGTCCATGATTCGGGAGGTCAGCAGGATCTCTCTGTAGCTGATCGGAAGCGGAGCGTCGCCGAGCACCGATCGATAGAACGCCTCCGTCAGATTCTTGAGGCCCGAGTCATCGTGAAAGTCAGCGCGGAGGAAGCGTCCGACGTTTCGGCGAGCATTTCGCGCGTACTCGCGAGCAGTGGCGACCGGAGGAATGAAGTAATTCAAATAACTCTTGTAGCTCTTCGCCGCTGACCGCACGATCGTGTGATGGACGTTGTCGATGATCAGCGAGTTCTTTGGCCCATACACCCGGCAACCGTTCATTGGGGGCGCCAACTGACTCGAGAAAACGAACGACGCCGTCATGTTCCTGCCGTCCGCGATCTGCACTCTCAACTCGTCTGTCACGTCGGATTCGCCGATTCGAGTGAGTAGCGGGCTCGCGTAGCCGTACGCCGAGACTATCGGCGCATCGGTATCCATGTACTCCGCGATTCTGGCAATGCCGTGGCTGATGATGTTGTGGAGAAGCTTGCCCGGGAGTCGCCGGACCCAGTGACTCCTGTCTCCCAGAAGCGCCTTCGCGTACCCCGCGTCGCCAAGGTTATAGGTGTAATAGCTCTCGACATACACGGGCGGGCCGCCGAGGAACCCGTCCTGCACCAGCTTCCGAGCCTCCATGCTCTCCCAGGTGTACTGCAGGTTGTGGCCGGCTGTGACCTTCAGCTCCCTCGACTGTGCGGTGCGGACCAGGCGCAGCGCCTCTTCGGTGTTCAGCGTGAACGGCTTCTCGACGTACACATGGCACCCTGCCTCCAGGCACTGCATCGCCAGTGCAAAGTGGCTCTGAGGAGGCGTGGTGATGTGCACGACGTCCGGGCGCGCTTCCGCGATGAGCTGACCGGGATCAGCCGCAAAGTGGGCAGCGGAGGACCGCTCCGCGAGCTGCTCGGCCATGAGTGGCTCTGCATCGCATACGCCGACGAGTTCGGCGAGGCCGGTTCGCTTGATCGCCAAGACGTGCTGGTCCGCGATCTTTCCGCAACCGACGATGGCGACGCGGAGTCGGCTCACGATCGGCCTTGAAGAGAATCCAAGTAGAGCCTCGAAGCCTGATCGAAGGGGACCCGTGGTGTCCAGCCGAGCAGCCGCTTCAGCTTCTCGTTCGAGTATCGATTGCCTTTCCACTCGGCCGAGCACCGCCGGCGATTGAACACTGGTGGAAGCTGACCCTGCGACCGCTCCGAATAACCCTCCCACAATGCGCTCAGCAGATAGGCCATGCGATAGGGAATCGGGATGGACCAGAACCCGCCGGTGCGGCGCTTGTACATCCGGAGAAATCGCCGGCTGGTCGGCGGGTTGTCGTCGACGACGTTGAAAATCTGTCCGTCGACGCCCTCGACGAGGCCCGCGAGCACGACCGCTTCGGCGCAGTTGTCCACATAGGTCAGGGGGATCCGATTGGAGCCGCCCATGTGCAGGAAGACTCCAAACGTGTCGATGCCAATCCGGCCGGTCAGCGCAGGCTTGCCGGGCCCATACACTGAGCCTGGCCTGAGAATCACGTAACGCACTCCGTATCTCTGATGGTACTGCTCGACCAGTTTGTCCTGCTTCAGTTTGCCGTATCCGTACGGATCGTGCCGGCGGTTCGGCTCGGTCTCGACCGGCGTCGATTCGTCCAGGAGCGCCCCCCGCGTCATCTGGTAGTTCGAGTAGACAGCGAAGGAGCTCGTGTTGACGAAGCGCCTCAAGGTGTTGGCCGCGACCGCTGCGTCGAGGAGGTTTCGCGTCGCCAGCACCGAGTTCATGAAACACCCGGCGTAAGACTTGTCCACGCCCGCGGCCAGGTGAAACATCACAGTGATCCCCGCCGCGGCTCTCGCGCAATCCTCCTGTTTGAGCAGATTACCTTCAACGATCTCGACCGATGCTCGGCCTCCGTCCACCGCAAGCACTTCCCGTAACCGTGTCAGGTTGCTAGAGGGGCGAACGAAGCAGCGAATGTGGCGGAAGCCGTACTCGAGGAGGGTATGCACGACTCGGGTCCCGATGAAGCCACCGGCGCCCGTGACGAGCACGGGCTCGTCACGAGTGGCAATCCAGTTGCGCTCTACGGCAGTTGTGCTCATCGCGCTGATTTGATGAATTGCTGGACTTTCTCGCCGACGTATCGGATCTGATCCTCGGTCAGCTCAGGGAACATCGGCAGCGACACGATCTCGCGCGAGGCCTTGAACGCGTTCGGGAAGTCTGACTCGGCGTGTCCCAGATGCTTGTACGCGTTGAGGTACGGCAGGGCAATCGGGTAGTGGATCCCGGTGTCGATATTGGCCGCTTTCAGAAATTCCTGGAACGCGTCGCGGCGATCAGCAGGCACGCGGATGACATACAGGTGATAGACCGCCCTCACATCCTGCAGTTCTTCGGGCGTCCCCACACCGGTCCCTTCCAGAGCGACGTTGTACAAATACGCGTTCTTCCGACGGCTCTCGGTCCAACGCTCGATGTGACGGAGCTTGACGGAGAGTATGGCGGCCTGGAGGCCGTCCAGACGGCTGTTCACACCCTCGAAGTCGTGGTCATACTTCTTGGTCCGGCCGTGATTGGCGATCATGCGCGCCGTCGCTGCCCACTCGGCGTTGTTCGTCACGAGCGCTCCACCGTCACCGTAGGCGCCGAGGTTCTTGCCGGGATAGAAGCTATAGCAGGTGATATCCGCGAGCGTCGCGATTGGTCGTTCCTTGTACAACGCGCCATGCGCTTGCGCTGCGTCGCCCACGATCCGCAGGTTGTGCTTCTTCGCCACCGCGATGATCGGATCCATGTCGGCCGGCTGCCCATAGAGGTGCACCGGAATGATGGCCTTCGTCCTCGGCGTGATCGTCGCCTCGAGCTTCGCGACGTCGATGTTGTAGGTCTTCGGGTCGCAGTCACAGAACACGACCTGCGCGCCGGCCATCTTGATCGCTTCGGACGTGGCCACGAAGGTGTTGGCGGCGGTGATGACCTCGTCACCGGGGCCGACCCCGAGCGTCCGCAGGGCGATGTACAGGGCGTCGGTGCCATTCGCCACACCCACGCAATGGTCCGTGCCACAGTAGCGCGCGAAGGCTTCCTCGAACTCCTTGACGAACGGTCCGCCGATGAAGGCCGTCTGCGTGATGACAGCCGCAATCGCTGCGTCGACGTCCTGCTTGATCGAATCGTACTGCGCTTTCAAGTCCACGAACGGAATCCGTGTGCTCGTTTCTAGTGTCTGCATCATCTGTCCTTTGTCTTCGACTGCCTCGCGGTCTCCCCTGTGTTTCATCTCTGCATTAACGGCTGCCAGTATTCATCGCGGAACTCGCACAAGATCCGTCGCGCCAAGACTGACGCTTCAAAACGCATCGGCCGACTCGGTCGTGGCCTGGCCGGCAGCGGCGTGTAGCCGACGGCATAGCGTGCGTCCTGTCCCGGAGGAATTGTGTCGGCGAACGTGATCCCATCGCCGTCGGTTGTCCACTCGAGATCGCCGCGATCGCCGCGGACGCCGGCCAGAAAAGAAGGGTCGTCCTCTTTCTTGCGGACGACAATGCTCAGGGGGCGCTGCGTCGTATTGCTGACCAGCAGATCGCCGGAGTACATCTCGATCTCTTCAGAACCTGTCGCCCGCACTCGTCGCCGGCCCGCTCGACGAATAACGCCACCGAGAGAACGCCAGGTCAGCGAGCCCCTCAGCGCGTGCAGCCCCCGAACGAGGTCGATCACCTCGGCGCAGTCGTTCTTGAATGAGCCATGATGCGAGACGATGAGGCACGGCTTGCCGATCAGTATGTCGAACGCGAAGTTCTCGAGCCCGTGAGACGCGTATCGACGGGTGAAGATCGGGAACGAGCCGTAGCGCCGAATCGCCACGTCCCACGTGTCACGGATGAGGGTCCGATTCAAAGAGGGATCGACTGGATTCAGCTCTGTATTGACGGCGGCGATGAACCCATTTCGCTTCAACACACCAGGGGTCTGCGACGAGAACACACCCTGAGGGAACACCATGATCGGGTCGTGCGCGATACCGGTGCGCGTTTCGTGGCGCCGCATTCGCAATTGCGCCAGCCTGGCTTTGCCGTCGAGCTGATCGATTGATGTGTCGCCGAACTCGCTGGCCGTGTGGTCACAGCCGTGAATCGAGATCGAAAAACGGCGACCCTCGCGGCGAAAGAACTGACTGGCAGAAGACGAGGTCCGTCGCCAGTTCCAGGGGATGAACGCGACATTCGTCGTGAAGTCGTAGCGATTCATCAGCTCCAGCAGGTTGCCAAAATCGCAGAAACCGTACGTCCGCTTCAACAACGGATCGTCGACGATGAGGCACGCCCCGGTGTCGAGCGGCCGCCACATGCCGTCTCGACACGCCCAGGTGAGAAACATGACGAGCGGTACGAGCGAACAGAAATGTTCTTTGACGTCGAAGAACGCTCCGTTGACAGGCTGATCGATATCCACCAGCGCCGCGCTCGTGCAGAGAAATACCGGCACGCCGTGCCACTCGAACCGCACAAACGCGGGCGCCCCGTCGGCTGCGAGTAGCCTGGTGACGGCCGTTCCGGCGCCGGTATGCTGCAGAACGAAGTCCTCCGGTACGGGACGAGCCGAAACCGAAATGCCCGCCATCGGTCCGTCGAGCTCGGCGAGATCGTTCGAGACGACGAACGAACACGGCCCCGTGCCCAAGCTCTCGAGCGACGCGCTCGCCCACCCCTCCAGTTGCCGAAGTGCTTGCTCGGACGCGATCCGGTCGGTCGTCGGATAGAGGTAGACGGCCGTGGCAGTCTCGATCAGTCGAACTGCCTGCGCTGCCCTCATCATCGCGGTGAATGCCTCCAGCGATGCAAAGAGCGCAAAGGCCTCCTGGCCTGGGCCGGCACCCGACGGCCACGCCGAGATCGCGTCCACACCGAGCGCGTCGGTCCGAACCCCGAAGTGCTCGAGAATGCGACCGAGCCGGCCCTCAATAGAACCGGCGCTGGTCGAGACGACGATGGCGCGTGTGGCCATGACGGTGGTGCGCGAAATGACGGTCAGACTGGCTTTCGGGCGACGACCAGGGAACGCATGGCGGAGCGGCGAGCCACGGCGTTCAGCAGCGGCGTGAGCGCGCGCCCGAGCAGGGTGAGAGCGGTGCCTGCCGAATGCGGAATCCAGCAGAAATTGTCTTTGGTGAGAATCTCGAAGCCGGCCTTCTCGAACGGTGAGCTGTATTCGTCAAGAGACGGGAGGTAGGCTTCATTGGGATCGTCGGGGCCAGCTTTGAGCCGGCTTCGGAACAGCGGGAATCCATCGTTCATGTCGATCATCACGGACACCCCGCCCGGGCGCAGCAGCCGCTTGATGTCACGGGCGCAGTCGTCTTCGGCTTTCAGGCGATGGCAGTAGCGAAACGTGTTCACGCCGATGATCAGGTCGAAGGAACCTGCGAGATCGGCGGCTCCGGAGGCCGCCGTCACATCGTCAACGAGGTGTTCGTTCCGGGCCACCTGGAACTTCACACGGGCGCTCTGTTCTTTCGACAGGTAGGCTTTCGCCTCCTGGCGAGCGCGATTGACGAGCGCGACCGAGAAGTCCGTCCCCCAGGCCGATTCAACGGGTATCTTCTCTTTCTCGAGTTGAGCGACCAGCCGAATCACGTTCATGCCGGCGCCGCATCCGTACTCCATCACTCGTAACGGAGTTCGCGGTGACGTTTTGAGATGGACGCGAATCGCTTCGAGGTACACCTTTCCGTACTCATGCTCGAGCAGATAATTGATCCCGTACCCGGCGGTCCCAGTTGAGTACTTGCGGAGCGCGTCGTCCGATTCGTATTCCTCGGAAAAGCTCTTGATGAGATTTTCGGTGCTATTGGTAGACATTTCGGTCGGCCTCAGTGCTAGGTGAGCGAATAGGGCAGTTCTGAGATGTGACGGATGACCCGCGCGGGATTGCCGACGACGACGGCTCCAGCGGCGACGTCTTTCGCGACCACCGAGCCAGCGCCCACCAGCGCGTTCTCTCCGATGACGACACCCGGCAGGATCGTGGAATTGGCGCCAATCTTGGCGCCCTTCTTGATGACCGGGCCCACCAGCGCGTCCTTCACTCCTGGCGAGAGGGGATACTTGGCGTTGGTGAGCACGACGTTCGGCCCTATCCAGCAGCCTTCTTCGAGCACCGAGAACTCAGGGATGAAAACCTGCGTGTGGATGCGAACGTTGTCCGCAATCTCCACGTGGTGCTCGATCACCGAGAGCGTACCCACGCTGACGTTGTCGCCGATGCGGTTGGATTCCCGAATGTTGACCTTGTTGCCGGTCTGGAAATTCTTCCCGATGACATTGCCGGCGTAGATCACGGTGTGAGACCGGATGACGGCTCCCTCGCCGACGGTAGTGGGCAGCTCTCCGTCCATCTTTCCACGAGGTGGCGCCCCCACGATGCAGAAGTCCTCGATAAAGGATCCACCGCCAAGCACCACGTTGTCGTAGAGCCTATATGTCGTCACCGTCTCTGCCTTCATCGCGTCAGCCTTCACGAGGCGACTCCCAATCGGCACTTCTTCGGACGGAACCGAAGCTGCACGTCGGCGTCGTTCTCGATCGACTCGTAGAGCGCCGTGATCAGCTCGAGCGACTTCCGACCCTCGAGGCCATCTACGAGCGCAGCCTTTTTCGTCTTGAGCGACGTCACCACGCCGCGGAGGTACTCACCCAGGTTGTGACCGAACTCGGGCGGATTCTTTCCGTATTTCTCGAAGATCACCTCGTCGATCGGTTGCGTGTCGGCGAACTGCCAGGTGACGAGCTGATTCATGAAGAAACCGCCAATCACGACGCTGCCTTTCTCTCCCAGAATGCTGATTGACCCTTCGAGGTCTTTCGGACGCGCCGCGGTCGTGGCCTCGAGCACTCCCAGTGCCCCCGAGTTGTACCGGACGATAGCGACACCGGTGTCCTCTGCTTCGATCTTCACGAGCCGCGTCGCAGCCATGCTCCGAATGCTTTCAGCATTTCCCATGAACCACGACAACATGTCGATATGGTGCACGGCTTGGTTCATGAACACCCCGCCATCGTAGGCCCATGTCCCGCGCCAGGATTCGGAATCGTAGTACGCCTGTTCTCGAGTCCAGCGCAACCGGACTGTGCCGAGGACGAGCCGCCCGAATCGGCCCTGCTCGAGCGCCTCCCTCGCCTTCACAATAGGTGGGTTGTATCGATTCTGGTGCACGACGAAGAGCTTGACGCCGTGCGCATCGCACGCTTCGATCATGCGGTCGGCGTCGTCGAGCCGGAGCGCAAGAGGCTTTTCGACAACGATCGGCCGGCCGTATTCCGCCAGTTCAATCACGTTGGCGCAGTGGGTGCCGCTCGGCGTCAGCACGGAGAAGACGTCAATGCGATCGCCGACCTCGCGCATCATCTCCGCGACGGTTGCAAACGCGGGCGCGCCGCCGTATTTCGCCGACAACTCGCTCGCACGCGTGACGTTGACGTCGACGAATGCCGCTGCCTCTGCATCTTTGAGGTAATGACTCAACACATGCGCGTGCTTCTTGGCGATGTTCCCGCACCCGATTAACGCGAACCCCAGTTTCTTCATCAGTTTCTACTCTCCACAAGCGCCTGATACTCAGCCACCAGCTCCGCACCCTGCCTTTCCCATCCATGGCGCTCGATAAACGCCCGCGCCCGGGCGGCTTGCTCGCGCCGCACATCGGGTCGCGAGGAGAGCTGCCACGTCGCCTGCGAAAGAGAGCTGACGCTGTCGGGCTCGTAGTACGTCACCATGTCCTCTGTGAAATAGTGTTCGATCGTTCGCAACCGCGGAACGATCGCCGGAATGTCCAGAGAGACGTACTCCAGCAGCTTGACGGGCAGCATCAAGTCGCCGGCGGCGCTTCGGCGATTGCCAACGATCCCGACGTGCATCGATCGCAGTTGCTGCGGGAGCTCGTGCAGCGCAAATCCCTTCGGATTGAAAGACACTCGTTCGCCGACGCCCAGCTCTTTCACGAGGCCCTGGAAGCGTTCCAGGTCGTCGCCGCCGCCCCACAGATGCAACCGTGCGTTGGGAAGCCTGTGCTGAAGCTCGGCAACCGCGCAGATGAGGAGATCGACGCCGAGACGCTCCGACATCGTGCCGTGGTATACGAGGTTGAAGTCTCCGTCGCGCTCCTCTCCGCGCTGGACGGTGGGCATCCGCGTGAAGATCTTCGGATCCGGCGCGTTCATCGACACCAGCGTCTTCGCCTTTGGGATCCCGCGCTGGACCAGCATGTCGCGTTGTGGATGATTGACGCAGATGACCTTGTGCGCGACGAGAGCACTCAACCGCTCCTCGAGGCACAGGGCTCGCCACAACAGCGGTGTCCTGGAAAACTTCGTCGCAAACGTCTCGGGCACCGAGTCGTGCACGTCCAGCACCACTTTTCGCCCCATCAGCCGGGGGAGCAGCCCCGCGAAGACCAGAAAGTCAGGGAGATTGTGGGCGTGCACCACGTCGAGCTCGCGAGCGATGAGCAGGCGAAGGCAGGCTGCCGACGTCGCCACAAGGAACCACAGATAGGACGCGGCATACGCCAGCTTGCTCTTGCCTCGATATTTCGGGACGTTCAATTCGCGCACGTCAACGCCATTCAGAACGAAACGAGTCGGTGATGGGCCGCTTCTCGTCGTCAAGCAGCGGACCGTGAACCCGTTCGCGGCCAGCGTCTCCGCTTCGCGACGAACTCGTGCGTCGAATGCGTAGACCGTGTAAGCGATCATGCAGACGAAACCGCTGGTCCGAGCTCGCCTGGCACCCACAACCGGCGCAGTCTCGTCGCGCTCGCGTTGTCTGTCTGCTTCGGTCGTAACCGTTGGCGTCACAGTTCCACTGTCAATGCGGTGTCGGCGTTGTAGGCGAGCTCAACGGACGCGGCACCGTCAGAAGCCGGACGGCACACGACGATTCTGGCCCCTGGCAATGTCGAGTCACTGCGGTCGGCGGATAAGGTCACACGACAATTGGAGTCCGTCCTGAAACCAATCGACCGTCGCCACCTGTACCAGTCAACTGCTGTACTGGCAGTTGCGAACCAGACTCGATGATGGACGGTGAGGTGTTCGAGAAGCGCCTCATATGTCTGTCGCCATCCGCGCTCTGGGGCCAGACTCCGGTCATGCCAATTGACGACGAGTGTGCCGCCAAAACGGTGCATGTCGGCGACGATTCGGAAACAACGCTGCAACGCTTCTTCGCGTCGAAGATTCATCCGATCCCGATAGAGGAGCGCCGTGTCCATGATCGTCAGCGGCAACTCCATGAGGTCCTGCGTACCTGGGAGACGAAAGACTTGAGAGGTGCCTGCCCGATAACCGACCGCATCGTTGTATCCCCAGGTCGAGTCGTAATGGAAACCGGCGCTCTCGATCTCCTGTGGCGAACGCTCAGCAAAATAGAGCCAGTGCATCCGAACGCCAACCGTCGTTTGATTCGTCAGCGCCGTCACTTGACGCTTTTCAGTTTCGCCACACTGGCGATCTCGCCAAGCGTCGATGCCATGCAGCGCCAACTCTCGCCCGCCGTCCGCGGCGTGGCGCAGCTCATCCTTCACTTCGCTCGCCTGGTAGCGGACCGCCCGCGCATTGTTCACGGTCCCCTCGGGGCTCACGCCGGGACGCCCCTTGAAAGGCACCGCGAAGAAGGTCGATGGGCGTCCCTTGTCCGCGCGCTCGTAATCCTCGACGGGGTTCCAGAAGTCTCGGGTGAGGTTCAGAAACACGAGCGGCAGTGATAGAACAGCCCGCCAATTTTCGATGGCCTCAGAAGTGGGCCGGCGGCCGGACAGCCAGTCGACAAACGTCCCGAATGACGCACGAGCAATGAAGCCAGCAACAGTCCTGTCGAAACCGTGCCGCCGGATACCGAAGAAATCCAGATCGTGTGTGAGGCAGCAAGTGAAGTCGTACCCGAGAGGACGCGGGAGCACTTCGACGAATGGTACCTCGGACTCGACGAGCAGGCGCCGAAGCGCTGCGATGTGGAGCTCCAAGGTTGGCAGGTGGGCGTTGACGACCGGCTGGCCCTGGCTGAGCAGATGTCTGGCTTCTTCGAAGAGGTCGTACCCGATCCGCCAGATCGTGCGCGGCCCTTTCTGAGAGCGGTACATCAGGCATCCGCGCGGAGACTTCAAGAATCCGCCGTCGTGATCACCCTCGAAGAAGTTGACGTCCCTATACAACGGCACGCGGCTCCCCTCGAACTCAACGTCGATGGGACCGTGCGTCCGGACCGCGGTGACGCCAGCATCGGTGTCGAGGCTTCGCCTCGCGGAGCCGTACACGAGCAAGACCTTTGCATCGATCATCGTTGAGTGTTCGACGGCACTCAGCACAACTCGATACGTGCGCCCTGAAACAGCCGGCTCCCAGGGAGTTTTGAACAGCTCGAAGAACTCAGCGGCCACTTCCAGATCAACCGGACGGGCGATGACGCCTATCATGCGAGTTCGGATCAGCGCGTCAGCCGAAGTGCTTGTAGAGCCGACCGCTCAGTCCCGCCTGAACGCTCACCGGAGCCAGTGCGAAGGCGGCTGAGCCAAGGGTGGACACCCAACGTCGACGTGGATGTTTGCTGTATCGATAGTAATTGAGCGTCTGACGTTGAGCACCGAGATGATCTTTGAAGGCGATTAAGCCCGGATCGTCCACGTCCGAACGACCCAGGTCGAAGACAGTCAGACCTTGCTCTTTGGCAATTTGGATCGCCATCCAAAACAGCTGCGGCGTACCCCCGTATCGTTTGTAGACGGGATCCAGACACCCATACTTGTAGACGAGAGTCTTCTGGTGCCTGACCGTCAGAATCGTTGCCGCGGGCTGACCCTCGTATCTGGCCATGAATATCGTTAAGCGCTCACCCAGGCAATCGACGAGGTTTCGGAACCAGTCGAACGGCTGAACCGGAACTCGATGCCTGCGTCTCATCATCGTATGCAGGGTATAAAACTGCTGGAGCAATTCATTCGATCGCCCGACCTCGACGACGTGTCCGGATCGTTCCGCCTTTCGGATGGTTCTTCGCGCGTGATTCTTGTGGAACCCTCGAAAGATCGCCTCCAAGTCGGGCCGCAAATCTATCCAATGCGCGCAGAAGACCGCCGACCGCGTGAATCCCGGGACGTCGACGGCCATTTCGAGCGGCCGGAGCTCGATATATTGACAGTCTCGCCCGACGAGCCCCTTGATGGATTCCAGAAATGCGGGAAGCACGTCGGGCGTATCGAGCAGTGGCTCGCAATGATCTGAAAACGGAAGCGCGACGAACCGTTTGCCGGTCAGCCAGCTATCGACGTGACAGAAGAGCAGGCCATTGCGCAACGGCTCACCCGCTCGGGAATCGGTAAAGACAACCGATTTGTAGCCGTACGTCCGGCGCAGCGCTTCCAACCATTCCGGCGTGTGAAAGATCGAAGACCGGACGCTACGTTCCGTCAAGTCGACCCAGCGACAATCCAGCAGCGGATCGATCTCGCTGAGCGTCAACGGCTGTCTCGAGAACCTTCGGTGTCTGCGGTCGCGGTCGTGGTCGTTGACCGCAGCTCAAAGCGGCGAAGCAAGAACACGACGGGAGCCAGCATGCCCAGCGCTATCAGAAAGAACACGATTCCGCCATCGTGGTGCAGTTGACCGTCGAGGAACCCCCGGTCGACGTGCATCGACAAGAGCGTCAACGTCACGATGCGGAGCCCATTCTTCAGGATGACGATAGGAAGAACGGCCAGCATCAGGACGCCCTTCGCCCACACGCCATTGAGCGACATGTACCCGCCGAGCAGCATGGTCAGCACCAGACCGATGCTCGAGCGAATGCCACTACACTCGTCAGCGATTTCGATGGCCAGGTGCGGAAGTGAGAACACAAATCCTTCCCGCATGTAGGGCGTGCCGGTGAGGGAAAACAGGCTGGCAACCGCGTCTGCAGAACCGCTCTTCAACGCGAAGGTCATCCCGTCGATGACGCCCGTTGGGATCGGGGCGGAAAAAACGAGAAACAACAACGGAAACAATGCGGCTCGAAACGCCTGAGTACCGAAAAAGAAGAGAAATCCGCCTAGTGAGGCCACCACGAGTCCGGCGACGCTCAGACTCAAGCGGTCGTCAGTCAGGAGATCCGTGGAGAAGAGCCGTCCCCACAACAGCAAGGCAGCGCCTGCCCCAATCACCACGACACCGACGCGAACCGCAGGCCGGGTGGACGAAAAGATCCGATCTCGTTCAAAAAGGATGAGCGCGATCGTCACGAAAGGTACCAAAATCACATGAGACGCAGTGGCATTGCCGAGCGAGAATGTCACGAGCTCCCGTAGCACGCCGTTGCCTACGGCCACTAACACAAGGAGAAAGATCGCGAAGTATCTCGCTTGTGTAAGATGACGGCGACTCGTCACGTCAGACACAGTGTGCGAGCGGGTCTAACGCGTAGACGACGCGGTCGCCTTCGAGACTCGCATACGCCACGCGTGCCCGATGGCAATCTGGTCCTTCGATTTGCCATGAATCGCCCGCCCGCACCAAGGTCATCCGACTCCGATTACGCCACCACTGATCGACCTCTGCCGGCAACGTCAGCCACACACGGCCCTCCGTTCGCAGGTCGCGAAGGTGCGAGAGAAGTTCGGCGTATACGACTCGAGCACGCGCGTCGATGAGGTAGTCGGGATGGGCGATGAAACTGATCAAGCCGTTCCTCGACGAGATCATGTCGATCTGCGTCTTCCAAAGTTGCGTCGAGTAATCGCCGCGGATGTGGAACAGCGAGTAATCCTGGATCGTCGTGAGTGGAATCTCGAGCATGTTGCCAATGAAATACGGCATCACCGTGCAGCATCCGCCCCGCTGCGGCTCGAGGTGCGCGACGTTCGGCACCGACATGTCGTAAGAGAAGTCGAGGGCGTCGAACCAGTCCTGCCGCCGATACATGATGCCCGCCCGGAATCCTTTGGTCCGAAAGCGGCGACCGTACTCGTTGATGCGGGCCGCGCGTTCCAGGAACTGCTCCCGACTGTGAAAGAGCTGGCCGTCATGATTCAGATCGTGGACGTTGATTTCGAATCCGCGTCGTCGAAACGTCTCGAGAAACGCCTCCGACAATTCGTATCGATGCTCTGGAACCAGTTGAAAGGCCGACTTGATACCGTACTCGTCGTCCAGGTCCATCAACTGATCGCAAAAGTCGAGACCCGCTTGGGCCTCGACGTCGTGTGTCATGACGGCGCAACTCGGCACGCCTTCGGGCCAGAACCAAATGAATGGCACGCGCGTGAGACCGCTGCTCTGGAGCACGAGCTTCATGGCGTGCTCCATCAGATTCTCAACAGTAAAGTCAACCGGCCATTGAGGAAACTGAATGTTCTCCCAGCCGCTGAAACTGAGCCTCTGGAGGTACTTCCTCACCGACACAGACAGCATCGGTCTCAGGACGTAGTACAGATTCCGCGACGCACCGGCTCCCGAAATCCGGTCGAACAAACCATGACGGGTCAAGCGGTAATGTTCGAATTGAAGGTTCGCGACGACTTCGGAGAAATCAAACGGTAAGCACACCCGACCGGCGCCGTGAAAGACCTCACGCGCGATATCGACGTCATCAGTCGTTGCCGCGATCGTTCGCACACTTCGGCGCCCGAAACAGGTGATGCCCCCCAGTTCGAAAAAGTCCGGAGTCGAAGAAAGCTGCCCTGTCACTCCGAAGGAGACGAGGTCGCTCGGGCACCGATAGTGATCGGTGAGCGCCACAGGCATCTGCGTTGCGGACTCCATTCGATTAGGGCCGGAGCCTGTTCGCATCGACACGCTTTGAGTAGATGGCATTCAGTTCAGACGTCACCGTTAAACAACGTCTTCGACAAGGATGGCCGCATGGTGAAGGTACCGACTAACACGTCGCTTTGACGCGAGATCTCGATACACACGCTCAACCTGCTGAATGGTCAGACCTGTCGCCTGACAGACCTCGGCTGCTGCCATTCCATGATTCACGCCGTAGAGACAGAGATCCAACTTGTCGAGCGGTATCGAGAAGAAGAATTCCTCTTGCGACTGGGACAGCGAGTAGGTGTCGGTTGTTGGCGGCCGGCGTCTGATCTCTTGCGGAATACCCAGGTATTCGGCTAACTGGTACACCTGCGTCTTGTAGAGATGCGCGATCGGCTTGACGTCCGCAGCACCGTCGCCAAGCTTCACGAAGAAGCCCTGGTCGTACTCCAAGCGGTTCGGCGTCCCGATGACGGCGTACTGATACCGGTCGGCGTAGTGGTACTCCATCATCTTCCGAACACGCTGTTTGAAATTGGTGGCCGCGAGTATGCTCAGATAGGCCTCTCGAGTCAACCGTGTGTTCGTCTGTCGACCATCCGCAAACTGCACGACGACCGAAAACACACTGTATCCGTCGTGGTCGGCCGAATTAGGCAACACAATCTTCGACTTGCACCCCGGTCCGTACTCAGGCACGACGGCCCTGATGGCGTCGTCACGACGGCTGTAGCAGCCAGCCGCGTCCAGAATTGGCGTGATCTCGTCGACGATCGTCTCGATCCCCAGGGTGGCGCCGAGCAACTGCCCGAGCACGGTCGACTCGGGCGCAGAATCGGCTTCGGGCATCAGGAGACCAAGTACGCGTTCGGGGCCTAGCGCTCGAACACACAGCGCAGCCGACACGCTGCTGTCAATGCCGCCCGAAATGCCAATCACGGCGCCCCGACGCTTCAGCGTCGAGTAAATCGCCGTACGGACGGCGTCCGCGATGCGCTCGACTTCGTGCGCCGCATCGAGCCGCAGGGCGGACGCGGACAGAGTCAACTTCGTGTCCATCGGGACTTGCATCAGGACTGCTCGGCGTTCAGCCGGAGCTTTGCAGACACGAAGGTCGCCACCTTGCTCACCGAATCGAGATTGTCGGGTATGAGCTCGTCGTTGGCGACCGAGAGGTGAAACTGGGTCTCGAGAAATCCCACGAGCTCCAGCACACCGGTGGAATCGACGATTCCCAGATCCAAGAAGGAATCGTCGTCGTTCAGCGTGTGCCCACTTTGACCAAAGAGGAAACTGTTAACCACGAATTGGCGAACCTGAGTTCTGACTTCAGTAGTCGGCATCTGCTTTTCGCTCTTAGACGTCATCGCCGAAGCACTTCACGCTCGAACGGTTCACCTAAAGCGAGATGGCTTGTCCTTTGAGGTTCAGTGATTTCTCGGCAGCCTCGAGCAATCTGACAACTCGCAGGCCGGCCGCGCCGTCGTTCATCGGGGCCTGGTTTTTCAGAATGCAATCGATGAAGTAGCCGAGCTCGAGCTTCAGCGCTTCCGTCTGCTCCACTTTCGGAGCCCACACGTCACCCGAACGATAACTGACCAGCAGATCGTAGACGCCCTGCCCATTGGCGATATCGACGCCCTTGTCATAGACCTTGATCTTCTCGTCGGGTTCGATGTCGTTCCACACGAGCATCTTTTCTTTCCCGCCGATCAGGGTCATCCGCACCTTGACGGGCGAGAGCCAGTTGACGTTGACATGCGCAATGAGATTGCCAGGGAAATACACCGTGATGAACGCCATGTCCGCAAGGTCGTTCACATGCTTCGCGCCCGTCGCGACCACGGCTTCTGGTTTCTCGCGAAGAATGTGGTCCATGATCGACAGGTCGTGTGGCGCGAGATCCCATACCACGCTCACGTCGTGCTGAAAGAGTCCCAGGTTCACTCGTGTCGAGTCGAAATAGTAGAGCGATCCCAAGGTGCCGTTGTCGACCAGCTCACGAATCTTCTTGACGGCACCGCTGAAGAGGAACGTGTGATCGACCATGATCTGCAGGTGTTTCCGCTCGGCCAGCGCGATGAGCTGCTCGGCTTGCTGTGACGTCGACGTGAACGGCTTTTCAACGAAGACGTGCTTGCCATTCTCGAGTGCCGCCTTCGCAAGATCGAAATGGGTCCACACAGGCGTGATCACCGCGACGGCGTCGATATCGGGGGCCTTCAGCACCTCCGCGGCATCCGCCGTCAGCGTTACACCGGGATACAGTCGTCCGGCGCGCTTTAACGCGGCAGCGTTCTGATCGCAGATCGCGACAAGCTGGCAGTTGTCAAGGCTGCTGAGATTCCTGACGATATTAGGACCCCAGTATCCGTAGCCAATCACACCGACACGAACGACGGAGGGGCGCTGGCGCCCGGTAGATTCCATGACGGGAAGACCGGCTGTGCTCATTTCGTGCTCCCTGGAGATGTGTCGATTCGACGAAGGATTCGAGCGGGGTTTCCAACAACGATGACGTCGGGCGGCACGTCACGGGTCACCACGCTGCCAGCACCGACGATCGCGCGCTCGCCGATCGTCACGTTGGCCAGAATGGTCGCTCCAGAACCAATAGAAGCCCCCTTCTTGACCAGGGTCTTCTCGACGACCCAGTCCTCGGCCGTTTGGAGATCACCAGTCGCAGAGGTCGCGCGAGGGAAACTGTCGTTCACGAACGCGACGTTGTGGCCGACGAACACCTGATCCTCGATCGTCACGCCTTCACAGATGAACGTGTGACTCGAGATTTTGCAACGCCGCCCGACGGATGCGTTCTTCTGGATCTCGACGAACGCCCCGATTTTTGACTCGTCGCCAATTTCGCACCCGTACAGGTTGATGAACTTGCCTAGCTTGACGTCTTTGCCGAGCTTCACGCTCGCGGCTACACACGCGTACTCATTCGCCTGCATACTGCCTCGGGCTGAATCTGTGAAGGTTACGTTAGGAGGAGATCGGGAGTCCCGCCGTCAACATGCGCCCTTGCCAGACATCACGGCGCGCGGAGTGGCCAGCAGGATCTTGATGTCGGTCCAGGCGGAGTTGTTCTTTGCGTATCTGAGGTCGAGCCGCACCATATCGTCGAACGTGGTCCGGCTGCGCCCACTTACTTGCCACAAGCCCGTGATCCCCGGCTTCGCTTCGAGCACTCGACGATAGTGCCACGGCTTGTACTGCTCGACTTCGTAGGTGAGCGGCGGACGTGGCCCGACGAGGGACATCTCGCCTCGCAGCACGTTCCACAATTGCGGGAGCTCGTCGAGACTGGTCTTTCGCAAGAGACGTCCGATCGGCGTCACGCGGGGATCGTTCTCGATCTTGAATGGCGCATTCTTGGTAGCCGCGGCGCCGTCAGGGGCGGCTCCTTTGATGAGCTCACTCACGAACGCCTTGTGGATGGCGTTGTCGGCGTTCACGCGCATCGAGCGGAACTTGAGCATCATGAACGGCTTTCCGAACTCTCCCACGCGTGCCTGCTTGAAGAACACCGGACCTGGCGACTTCAGCTTGACGAGGGCCGCAATCAACAGGAACACCGGCGACAACAGCGCCACGAGCACGCCGGCGGCCGTCACGTCCAGCGCGCGTTTGACGGCGGTTCGAGTTCGTGCACGCAACGACGGACTGAGGTCGCCAAGAACCGGCTCGGCCTCCTTGGGCGTCGTCGACGAGTTTGGCCTCGGGCCAACATGTCGGTGTACGCGAAGCAGAAAATCGGATCGGCGCTCGGCATCGAGCCTGGCCGCGAGGGCGAATTGAACACGGGACTCGATCTCGCGCGTGAAACTGGCGTCGGATGCCTCGATCTCTGGAACGATCAAGCCGAGAACGGACCCGTGCTCGAACCACCCGAGAACGTCCGTATCGTGCTTTGCGGCATTCAGGGCTTCCACCACCGACAGCCAGGAAGAGGATTCGGCAATGCGGTCCGGCTTGCGCGCGACGAGAACGAGCACAAACGGCTGGTCGAAGCGATCGGCACGCTTACGCTCCCGCGTGAGCGCATCACGAAACAGACCTTGGCCGACGACGAGCGGACGACCGCGCCAACGACCGCTTGGGCGAACGCGTGCGCGCCCTTTCATGCGATTGTGCGTGCGGCTTTTATGAAGAGACGTCGGCGAGGCAAGACGATCCGCGGTCGTTCGGGACATGACTTAGACTTCTCTAGGGTACGAGCCGAACGACGCGGACTCTCAACCGCTCGGCTACGCCGTGCGGCAAACGCTCGCTCAAAATCCTGGTCACCCGTTCGACGATGCGACTCGGCGCAGCCTCGTCTGGCAGGTCGAGGCCCTGTGTCAGCACTGCGGCAGCCACACGGCCCTGGCGGTACCAGCCGACAAAGTCCACCTCCCGAACGCAGAGTCCCAGGCCTGTCAGGAGCGCTGGCGAAACGGCTCTGGGGACATCAGTACCCCTCTTCGGGCATCGCCGAAGGCCGACTAGTAGGAGGAGCAGCGGACGCTCCGAACGCTCTGCACGCATACGTTCAACGGCAAGGAAATGCTGGAAAGCCTCCTCTTCGTAAACGTTGCCATCGAGTTCCTGTGACAAGGCGATCTGAACTCTTTCTGACCGGGCTGAAAACAGTTGGCGGGGTCGCGAGGCCGCAAACAAGGACTCAAACGCCATCGTGACGGGCCGAAGTGCAAACGGGCCGCCATGCACCTGAGGGCGCCATTCCAGGTTGATGACGCCAACAAAATCAATTGTGTCAACCATTTGCGAGATAGAAATGGCCGCGAATCGTGTTCATATCAACGTCACAGAACATTGAGAGTCGCGGAAGCGGCGATGAAAAGTCATCGTTCCGGTGGAATTTGAGTTTCTTTGGTCGAGAGTGGCTTCTGGAAGTCACACATTCAAGAGAAGGTTGCCGCTTGATAGAGCTTCGCCCTTTCAGTCACATATCGGACTTAGGATAGAACTCGATCAAGGTGTTCGAAATGACCGAGAGTCTTCGCGAACGCCTCTCACTTGAGCAAGAGGCCTTCCCAGCTCCGGGGGGAAATTGGCATCCAGCTCCTCTGGACTAAATTTCCTATCGTCAGTCATTTACGAAGAGACAGCGGCGGCAGCACTTTCCGCGAGACTTAGAAAGTCTCGCCAGCCACAGACTTTATCCACAGCAGGCTAGGATCTTTGGCCAGGGTTCAGGAGGGCTCTGGTCGGCCGGAATAGTCTCCGTAATATTCTCCGTAATAGCCCGTAGTTGGGAGGGCCCCTCCGTCCACGCCGTTCAAGACCGTCCCGATAATGCAATCACGGCCAAGTTCGTTGATCGCCCTATCGACAGTCGGAAATGGCGTTGATCCCGCCCGAATCACGAAGAGCACTGCCTGCGCCAATCTCACCAGGAGCTGCGCATCAGATAAAAGCCCGATCGGGGGCGTGTCAATCAGGACCCAGTCGTACTTCGCCGCAAAGCCTTCGAGCAACAGCCTCATTCGGTCGGAGCTCAGGCCCGCCATCGGATCCAGCTCGTGCCGACCCGAGGGCAGCACGGAGAGATTTGGCGAGACTTCCACGATTGGCGTCTCCATACGATCGGAGCGCAGCATATCGGTGAGACCGCGATCGTTGGAGATGCCGAGCACTGCATGTATCGATGGTCGCCGAAGGTCGGCGTCCACGATGAGGATACGGCGTCGGTACGACTCGCTCAGCGTCAGAGCGAGATTTAGAACCGTCAGCGTCTTGCCTTCCTTCGGCACTGAGCTCGTAACCATGACGGTCTTCAGGCCTTTGTCAACCTGGGCGTCGTGCAATGTGGCGGCAAGCCGCCGGAACTGCTCAATCGAGACAAAGTCGGTCGACTGCCCTGTGACAAGCTTTTCGTCCGATGGAAGGTGGACCGGCCCCACGGGACGTCGTGGCTCGTCGCGCCGAGGCGCGACCACCGCATGCTCCGTGGGGGCATCCGCACGATCTGCGACCGGTGGGCTGCTCCTCTCGAGAGGATACTCGTTCAACGTCGTCTCTTCGGCGAGACGCAGTGGTGCTTCCGCACCTCTGTGCGAGCTTCGGCTCGCCACTGGGCTATGCGACGTTCGTTTCAAGGCTTCGTCAATTCGACTCATTCAATAGACCTGGACGCGGAGGTCAACGTCCGGAACCGAACAACGTGAACCGCCGGGGCTTCGAAGCGTTACCGAACATCCCGCTGCCACCGTGCGCATTGCTGGTGGGCTGCACCGAGACCTCGGGCGGCGCCATTTCGCCAGTCTCGGCCGCAGGCTCCGACTCGATCGGCAGCGTTGCTCCTGTGCGACCCGCGTTGTGTCGCAGATGAAAGTCTCGACAGACTTCGAGCACAATGCTTTGGTCCACCGGCTGTCGTTCGAGGGCCATCGCTGTGACGAGCGCGTTGTCACAGATCACGCTGATCGTGCGAGGGATTCCTCCCGAATGCTCGTGAATCACCGAGACGCCTTCGCGCGTGAATAATTTGGACGGTACGCCGCCCGCCGTTCGGATCCGAGCCGCGATGTATGCGGCGGTCTCTGCCAACTCCAATGCCCCAACCTCGCAGCGCAGCGCGACGCGCTGCTTCAGCTGCCGCAACTCAGGCTCTTCCAACCGCTGGCTCAACTCCGGCTGCCCGGCGAGAACGAGCGGGAGCAGCTTTTCGCTCTGCGTCTCGATGTTGGCTAGCAATCGGATTTCCTCGAGCAGTTCGTAGCTGAGGCTCTGCGCCTCGTCGACCACGAGCGCCGTGATCTCACCCTGGGCTCGTCGCTCGCCGAGGACGCGCTCGAGCTTTTCCAGTAGCACGGCCTTCGAATCCGCCGCGTCCGCGCCAAGCTCGAAACGGGTCGCCAACATCCTGACGAACTCGCTTCGTGTCAGCGCGGGGTTATTCAAATAGACGCATCTGACGTGTTTACATCGTTCCGATTCCAACGCCGCGCGCAGCAGCGTGGTCTTTCCGGTCCCCGCCTCGCCAGTCAAGACGGTCAGTGATTTCGCGGAAAACAAGCCGTACTCGAGGTTGCTCAACGCCTCTCGAT